>ENA-OWNT01001068-OWNT01001068.1-seawater-metagenome-genome-assembly--contig:-NODE-1068-length-40975-cov-4.052790_pt1 | contig 40975 bp, 58 predicted proteins | sample MGYA00238136_ERZ651165 | MGnify/ENA primary metagenome ERZ651165 (study PRJEB26861, sample SAMN08777766) | seawater metagenome | isolation source: coastal seawater | place: USA: Florida | collected...
GTTCGAGTGGTGCGCGTACATCAGCTTGGTCGCCATGTCGTGGCTGTAGCCCTCCCACATCGCGCGGCTATAGGCTCGGTGCATCACCCGGCGCTCGGCCTTGTCGAAGTCGGCGACACTCATCAGTCGCGCCCTCCCCCGATTGGTGGCCCACCAGGTGCCCCCAGTGTCAAAATGACAACCCAGTTAGTGATGGCCCCGATGAGCCCGCCGACACCAAAGGTGACGACTGCGACGATGATCTGCGCCCACAGGGGCAGCGATTCCCAAACAGCGGTCATGCTGCACCTCCAAGTTGCTCGAGGCGCTGCGTGTAGGCGGTTCGGATGTCCGCCAGCGCATCGGTTGTGATGGTCTTCTTCCGGGCCGGGGTCAGCTCCCTGCTGATCGTCTTGAGTTCCTCGACGGTCCCCGCGAGGGAAAAGCGGGCCTTGTACTCAGTGACCAGCTGCTCGCTGATTCGTTGTTTGTGCTCGGCCGCGTCGAGCTGGGCTTCGGCGTCGGCGAGCACCTGGTCGTCACTCGTCTGCACCTGCCCGTGCTCGTTGCCCAGGTAGGGCAGCAGTGGCGCCACGACGTTGTCGAAGGTCGGCCACTCGATGGCCTTGCCCCGAAGCACGCCGCTGCGATCTTTCTCCACGAAGAGCGTGGTGATCGCGTCGGGCCCCCTACCCCGCACCGCCTCCATGCGGAACAGGAAGTCGGGCTCGTAGGGCGTCTCGCTCTCCGCCTTCATCTTGACGCCGAGCGCCCGCTGCTCCCCGCGATCGTCGACGCCGTAGTCGACGCCCTGCCGGCCGCAGAGGATGACGTGGATCGGCAGGTTGAGCAGGTGCGTGATCAGGTCGCGGTAGGGCTTCTTGATCTGGCCCCAGGCCTGGATCGGGAGCTGGCCCCCGCGACCCTTTTTGCCGGTGTAGGAGTTTCGCGCCGACTCCCACAGGTGGGTGATGGAGTCGATGACGAGCACCCCATACTGGTCGGTGTCCAGCGGAGGGATCGCCCCGTCCCGGTGCTTCGGGTTGCCGAAGATGTGGTCGGCCACGGTGTGCAGCGACCGGGTGTCGATGGAGTCGAACTCAAACGCATCCGGGTGCACCCGACGCTCTGGGACAGCGGCGCTGTACCAGTTGCTGCCCTCTTCGGTGTCGACGAACGCGACACGCTTGCCTGACGCCTTGGCGAGGCCTTCAGCGAGGATCAGCGAGGTGAGGGTCTTGCCGGCCCCAGGTGGGCCGTAGACGGCGGCCTTGACCCAGCGCTTGCGCGGCTTCTTCTGGCGGAACCCGGCCATCAGACACCCGCCCAACTGCTGCCGCTGCAGACGTGAAAGATGTTCTGTGGGGTGCACCCGTAGTCGGATGCGATGCTCTTGTAGGTCTCGCCTGCTCCGCGGCGCTTGCGAATCTGAGCGACGGCGGCGGGCGAGAGCTTTGTGCGCAGCCGCCCGTTCCTCCGGGCGTCTTCGCTGTTGTCCTTGCCGGTCCCCTGAGCCAGGTTCTCCGCGCGGTTGTCGTCACGACGGTCGTTGAGGTGTCGGACAAGCATCCCCGGCTCGAGGCCGGAGAAGGCTGCGCAGACCATCCGGTGGACGTACTCGACTCTCCCACCGCCGACGCCGATGACGAGATACCCCGCACTGGTCTTGGTTGGCTGGGCCTCCTGCGCCCTGTGCAGGCAACCGCGAGGGTCAACGAATGGCATGCGCCACACCCGGCCCATCGACGAGACGCCGAACTCTCGCCCTTTCCATGAAAGGGGCCTCCACTCCTCACCAGCCATCAGTTCGACACCTTTCGGGTGATTCCAAGCGAGGCCTCCACCTCTCGGAGCTCCGTGTCGGCCGCCTCCATCTCCACCAGGATTTGGTCCACGGCGCGACGGGTCATCGCCGCCACCGCGTAGGCGCAGACGAGAGAGGCCGAGGTCTTGACGGTTCCTCCGACGAGCGCGGAGACACCCAAGACCTGTTTGGCCGAAGAGGGACCGCGCCCGAGCAGGTCGTTGAGTCGCGGGCACTCGGCACACGCCGACATGGCGGTTTGCATGGCAACGCCTGCCTTCGTCACCGACTCGTTGGCCGCGTCCAGCTCGTGGTCGCTGGCGCCGCTGCTCATCGTGAACATGCCACCGACTGCCTCGAGGACACCGTCGGCGGCTCGGCCAAGGGTCCGGATTGCGTGTTGGTCAACGAACCTCACGGCCTACCCCTTCGTGTACATGGCGACGGATTCGTTGTGCTGGTGCTTCCAGCTCCAGTTGTCCCGCACCAGTCGTTCGAAATCCGCGTGCTCGATGTGCTGCTCCTCGTCCTCGGAGTACTCGAGTCGATCGATCGCGCGGCTGTACTCCTCCTCGTACGACTCCGGCCGGCTCGGGAGGTTGCCCCGCATCCTCCAGAGGTCGAGTCGGTGCTCGTGACCGAACTCCATCTTGCTCAGGTGCTTTTCGATTTCGACACTGACCTGTGCGAGCGCGGACCGGTACTTCAGGCGCCACCCCTCCAGTGCGGTCTTATGCTCTTCCACGTGGCGCGCGCGGTTGGTCTTGAGGGTTTCGAGGAGTCGGGCTGTCTTCACCCGAACGAACTTCTGTTGTCGCTGTGCTTGTTCCATTGCTTCCCTGCGGTCTCTCCCGCCGTCTGAGAGGTGCCCGTCTTTCCGGGCTGTCAGCTGCTGCATGTGCTCAATGGGCCCCAGCGTGCCCACCCGTCTTTCCGGGCCGTCAGAACCGCCATTCGTCGACAGAGGTAAGCGGTCTCTCTCCTCAACCCTCTCGGGCAGTCAGGGGGCCCGGACTCGAACCGGGGTCTCCATGTCTGGCGTCGTTGCCACCCGGGCGCATCCGCTACCGGTCTGACCACCCCCTGTGAAATCAACTGGCCTTGGGCGTGCAGCCCATGACCTCCCAGGCGATGCGCCTGGCCTCTAACTGGTCTCCGCAGTCGCAGATGTCCTGGCCGCCCATGTAGAGGGTCAGGCCCCAGGCGTTCGCCTCGAGCGAGGCGTGCGACGGCAGGTCAACGTCGATCCACTCCGACTGCTCCTGCATCTTGGCGATGGCCTTGGTCAGGCGGGAGCTATCCGACACCGCCGCCACAGCTCGGGCTTGCTCTCGCTCGAGCATCACGTACACGTCGGTGGACATCACCTGCCCCACCATCTGGTGCTGGTCTACGCGCCGGTTGTAGGCGTAGAGCGATGCGCCGTCGTCACGGAGACCCGACCACAACTGCCGAAGGCGGTCGTAGGCCTCTCGCGGCTTGAGGAGGGCGTTGCCGTACTGGTCGAGGACCAGGGCCACGTCGCGGATTGCCGCTGCGATGCGACGAGCGAGGCGGGTGCCCGTGCTCGTGTCGAAGAGCGCCGAGTCGTGCAGCGCGTTCATTCCGCAGCCTCCATCTGGCGAATCCGCTCCTCAATGCGTACCCTGCCGGCGCCTGGGTCAGACATCGTCGACGCCTGCTTCAAGCCCATCAGGATGCCCTCCTGCTGGGCCGCCTCCACGGTCTCCAGGTGGTCCTGGGCGAGCTTCTCAAGAGCGAAGCCCAGCCAGATGGAGACGACCTCGAGGTCGGACTGAAACACCGCCTCCCGGACCGTCTCGCAGTCAACGTCCTGGGAAATCAGGGCCCGCTCGCGCGCGTTCAGGATGAGCGACTTTGCGTTCCCGCTCACTTCGACCCCCACAGCCGGTAGAGCTCCACCGTGAACGCCGACAACCCCTGCGTCACCCCTCGCCGAAAGCCCATAGTCCCGCAGCCAGTCACGCTCTTCGTCGAGCGGGCAGTCGTGGCCGAAGACGCGCCGGAAGGCGGCTCGCTGTGCGGCGGTCACAGGACACCTCGAAGGAGTCGCTGAAGAGCCGCCCTCTCCTCTGGAGAGAGCTTCCGGAGGGCCGCTTGGGCGGCGGCGTGATCACTGGCCATGCTGCGAGCGCTGAAGCCCTCGAAGCGCGCCCGCATGCGCAGGTTCGCAAAGTAGCGGGGCTGTGGGTTCGCAGACCTGTCCTGTGCCAAGTGCACATCCCCCGGCCAAAGCCGAGACGCGGCCACGGTGAACTCCTGGTCCTCCAGCCACCTGTGGTCGGCATTGCGCCCGCGGCTCATCGGCCCACCCCCTGCGCAGCTTGGGTCAAGGCCGCCCCCTTGGCCTTGAGCTCGGCCCGTGCGGCGAGCAGCGTCTTGACCTCGATCACCCAGACCCCTGCTTCATCCCGAAAGGCCCCAGGAACCTTGCCCTTGCCCACGCGATAGTAGGCCGCCTCACGCGATATCTCTGCCCACTCAGCGTATTCGCGGACTGAAGCGAATCGCCGCTCTTCGAACGGCTTTTGACTTTCAGCTTTTCCAGCCACACTCTTTACTTGCTGAAAGTCGAAAGTAATGTCAAGCCCTCCGTGCAAAAAAAAGCGGGGCCACAATGGGCCCCGCACCGATTCAGCTGTCTTTTCGCTCGCTTAGTGGATGTCGACCTCGTCAAACCCTGGAGGGACAGCCGGCATGCCTTCCCACATCTGGACAATCGCCGAGAGCATCGCCAGCCGCGCAAAGCCGCTTGGGTGCAGCTTCATCGGCCGAAACATCGCCCGGACCATCTCGTAGGTCTCCGCCGAGATCGAAAAGGAAAGCTGCACACCGCCGGGATGCCGACCCTCGATGTGTCGCTGCAGGTGCCCCTCCTCCGTGAGTCCAAATCCTTCCAGCAGCTCAGACATCAGCCTGGCTGCCTCTTCAGTTGGGGCCTTCCAAGGCCTCCGGAACGGGTTTTCGGTCTTCTCCTCCATCGGTGCGGGATCGTACGGCACACTGAAAGTATTGTGCAGAATCGTGTATCCTGCTAGTAAATTTCTGAAAGTCACATGCGAATCCGACGGTACGAAAGCAAGAAGCGGAAAGGCTGGCAGGTCGATTTCCAGATAGAAGTCAACGGCTTGCGCGAGCGAAAACGCCTCGTCTCACCCTACAAGACGAAGGCGCAGACCGAGGTTTGGGCCTACTCGAAGCTCCAGGAGCTAGAGGACTCGATGCGATGCGCCCGCGCCGCGGCACCACTGCTTCGGGAGTTCGCGAAGACATGGCTCGAGGCCTGCCACCGAAACAAGCCGTCCACGCTTCGCGCGAAGGAGCTGATCCTGCGACGCCATGTACTGCCGGCCCTCGGCGACATGCCGCTCCACACAGTCACTCGGCCGGTGCTGGTGACGTTCAGGGATGGCCTGAGGATGGCCCCCAAGACCGCCTCGAACGTGATGACGGTCGTGTCTGGCCTCATGCGCTACGCCGAGGAGACCGGGCAGATAGAGGAGTGCCCTCGCGTCCCCCGAGTGAAGGTCCCGAGGAGCGAGCTCCGATTCTTGAGCCAGGGCGAAGCAGCCGCGATTATGCGCGGCGCTCGGCGTGGCCAGCCGACCGATCTCGTCACCGTTCTGCTCGGCCTCGACGCCGGCCTGCGACGGGGCGAGATGGTCGGGCTCGACTGGGGCGACCTGGACCTCGAGCGCCGGACCATCCGCGTTGCGCGAAATGTGTGGAGCGGGAGAGTCGACACCACCAAGGGAGGTCGGGGCCGGACGGTGCCGATGAGCGAGCACCTCTGCCAGGCTTTGCTGGCCCTCCCCCGCCCCCTCCGCCGGGATGCGCCGCTCTTGCAGCGGGATGGGCAGAGGGTGACAGGGCGAGCTGTCACGGCGGCCATCAAACGGGCCGAGCGACTGGGCGGCCTGGCGGAGACCGGACACTGCCACGTGCTCCGCCACACCCTCGGCGCCCGCCTGGCGATGGCCGGTGTCGGCGAGAAGACGATCGCGGAAGTTCTCGGCCACACCGACACCAAGACCACCCAACGCTACATGCACCTCGCGCCGGACCACGTGAGCAAAGCGGTGGGCGCGCTGGCAACATACGGGCACGAGCAAGTCGGCCAAACGAAGAACGGCACGTAGGTGGTGCCTACGTGCCGTTTGTTGGTGGAGGTAAAGGGGCTCGAACCCAAAAGGGGTGCTCCTCCTTACTGCTGTGATGTCCAGGGCTTAGGCGTGGGACCGTGTGATTTCGGGGGTTTGGGGGCCTTCCCCGCTGAAAGCCAAGAAGGTCCAGTGCGATGCTGTGGACCTGGGTTGGCAAAATATGGGCACCAAAACGGTGATGGCGACGGCGACGGCGACGGCGACGGTGATGGCGATGGTCAATCCAGCTCAAGGCTGAGCCGCCAGATCGCCTCCCTGAGCGTCGCGCTCTCATCGTGGGCCAGATTGACGATGTCCACGACCTCACGCATCTCCGCGCGGACTGACCCGAATATCGCCACCAACACACAGTCATCCGTTGGCATCACACCAAGCCTGTCCAGCCGCCGGGCCTCGGACTCGCTCATCATGAGCCCGAGACTGCACCGCCGGTTGCTTGGTCCGATAAAGCGGTGAGGGCCGATCACCCCCTGCCCCGCTAGCCGCGACATAACCTCCAAAAGGAACTGGTTTTTTCCCATGTGCCCTCCACCAGATTCGGCCGGTTCTGGCCGTACATAGCTTCGGAGGGAATGGCTGGTGGAACCCAACTCCGTCGCCAGGAAGCGATCTCTACCCCTGATCGGGGCACTGAACAAGTGAATCCTTCGGGAAAGATCCGGGCCAGTTCGAGCCGCTGTGATCCTGCGACGATCGGTGGTTTCTGCCTATTCAGATGGGGTTGCTGTTCTTGAGGTCGGCGGGCTCAACATGCATCAGGAGGGTGAGCCCTTCCCTCTGGACGGTCGTCACCCGCCATGCGCCTTGGCGATCGCCGCTGGTGACAAAAGCAACCTGCCCCTTGTCTTTGCGCCGTACCGTTGCGTACCGGCCTCCGTCTGGGAAAACGAGGAACATGGCGTCGAACGATTGCTGGTCTTCCACTTGGCGAGCTTACACCTCGCGCTGTTCCAAATCGGCACGCTTGACGTGCGCGATCACCGACGTATGTTGGTGGGCGTGCCCCGTATCGCGCCGCTTGCCCTCGCCCTTGTCTCCTCCCTCTCGCTCGCCGCTTGTGGTGATGGCGACGGCGATGGCGACGGCGATGCCCAGGTCACCGAGCTGCGCGACGAAATCGAGACCGCCAGGACGACGGGAGTGTGCGGCGGAGTGGATCAGGAATGGGTTTTCTCCGGGATCCAATCCGACCCAAGTGTACAAGCCACATTCGACCAAAACGTCGAGCGCTGGTGGGCCAACTCCCTCACCAACTCGAGCATTGAGGATGAGCTGGATGGGGTGACCGTCTTCACCGTCACGGGTCAGGTTGGGGACGCCGACGAACACTGGACCGGGTCGGCGCTGGGGTGTGCTGAGATCATGCGGGCCGACCTACACGTGGTTGCGCTGGCTAGGCACGACGACCTGTGGGTTCTCGGAATGGCCGCTGACCCCGGGTTCGCGGACTTTGACCACTGTGGATACATCGACGCGATCTGGACCGACGAGCAACGAGCCTGGGACGAGGAGTTCCTCGACTCCCACTTCTCCGCCAGCACGGCGTACCCCGGCAACAACCCTCCGTGCAGCGCCGACAACCTCCCAGACGGGCAGATGGGCTACCCTGCGCCAGAGCCCAGCGCCGAAGCGACATGCTACGCACGGTCCCTGACACAGCATGTGCCGTCATGGGTTGAGCCGCCTGACTGGGCGCACGAGTTCGCCTTGGACATCGACTCGTCGCAAACGCCGCTCTCTCAGTACGAAAAGGTTTTCTTCGACGAGAACCTCTGCGCTGCCCTCTACGACAACCAGGCAACCGCCACAGTGGGAGTCGCGGCCGACATCGGCCAGGGCTCTTTCTTCCTTGTCCAGCCCGGCGAGTAGCTACATCGTCGAGACGGTCTCGTCGGGCAGGAACGTCGCGTACGCGTAGCGCAGGTACGTCTGGTTCAGAGCCGCCTGAGACTGCACGAAGATTCGGCAGTTGGCGGTGTCGATGGGCCCGCGACCGACCTCGAGGTGCGCCTCGACCTCGTGCCAGTCGAACGTGGCCCCGGTGACGGGGATGTCCACGTAAGACCACCGCGAGGTCTGGACCCGAACGTAGCCGGTGCCTGTGGCGGTCCGCAGGCGCGCCCAGACGCCGATGCGGCAGCGCACCACGCCGGTCTTGCTCTTTGTCGTCGGGTAGCCGCTGGAAGGGTACAGGCGGGCATGGCCACCGGCTGCGATCGAGAGCGCGGGGTCATCGTCGTTCCAGCCGGTCTTGCTCGTGTTCCAAGCCAGCTGCCACGTCGTCTCGCTGGTGCTGGAGACATGCGGCCACTCGTCGTCGTTGCCCGCGTGGGGCGGGTAGTTGCCCACGTCCGACACATCGTCCACGTGCTCGGTGTAGGCGGTCCAGTAGAAGAGCGTCGGTCCCAGCAACTCGCTGTTCCGGTGGGCGGTGGAAACGAAGCGCTCGGAGCCGAACCGGTCATCGCCACCGGCGTATTGGGTGGCGAAGTCGACGGGGTACTCCACCGGGTACTCCTCGAGGGGCTGCGCCTGCTCGTCGCTGTACAGGTGGCATGCTGGCGGGCTCTCGTCGTGCTCCGCGCCAACCACCCGCGGCTGCTCCCACACCTTCGCCGACACGATGCGAGCACCTCCGATGTGGTTGATCAGGATGTCGGCGATGGTTCCTGGCTGGGACCATTTGGCGATGTCCTCCGCCGAGTCGAAGAACGCGTCGGGCCACATCTCGAAATGGCCGCGGATGAGCTTGTCGTAGGATGACCCACCTCCGCTGGGCTGAGCACCGTTGGTCTCCTGGCTCGCAACGATCCCCTGGGACTCGGTGCGGGTGTCCGTGTCGCTGTCCGCGTTGGTCCAGGTGATCTGGACCTCGAGCTTCCCCTGCGGGCCAGCGGACTCGTAGGAGCCAAGCCCGCCGGGGTCCTCCTCAGTGTCGCCCGATGGCACGGCCAGGTACGTCACGAGGAGCGTGTGCCCTGGCGTCAGCACCACCCGTGCGCGGATCGTCGTGCGGGGGGTGTCGCTGTTCGGGTGCAGGTTGGACCCGGCCGCTGTGTCCGGCGTGAACCAGGCGTCCGCGTTGCCCATGTAGGACTCCGCGGCGAGCCGGCGGCCACTGGCAACAATCCGGTCCTGAGCCAGGCCCACCTGGTGCGGTGCTAGCCTTGTCGCCACTCGCAGCGCCCGCGCGTTGGCGTTTGCGACCCCACCGGGCGTGGTGCCGCCGGCGATGAACAGTCCGACCTCGTCAGCCATCTAGCCCCCAACCTCGATGATGCCGCCGTCGGCCACCTCCTTGGAGAGCAGCTCACAGCACCAGGAGGAGATTTCGAAACGGTCGGCGACGTGCGGCGTACCGCCGCCGACGATGAACACGAGAAAGAGCCAGGTCGAACCGCTGGGCGTCCGGGCGATCTTGAGCAGGTTCGTAAACTCGATGACCTCGCCGTCGCCGGAGACGCCGTGGTCGGTCACGGTCTCGGTCACGTAGTACTGCTCGAGCGGTGGCGCGTCCTCGTTGTTGAAGCCGCCAAGTCCGGGCTTACGGTTGGCCGAGTAGCAGCGGACCTCGAGGTCGCTCGCCGTCGTCACGCTGTTGTACATCTTGGCATGCACGCGCACCTGGATGCGGTTTCCGATAGGCGGGAGCAGCGACTCGTCGAGGAACGGGATCGCGGTGCGGGCCCCTGTGCCGTAGGCGCGGTGCCACGACTCGTCGTACGTGTTGTCGTAGTCGTTGGGGTCGCAGGCCTGCGGGCTCCGGAACGCGCGGTTCGTCAGCTGCCCCAACATGCGCAGGCCGTGGCCCTTGTGGGCGAACGCGCCCAGGTCGATGGCCGGGCCGGCGAACTCGCCCTGGTGCTCGATCTCCGCCGTGCCTCGAGGGACCGGAAGACGGGCGACCTCCTCGCGGGCGCCGTAGGCCGCCGGCGAGCTCTCGGTGATGAACTCCCGCAGCATGTGGGGCGCCAGGTAGGTGTTGTCAATCCGCACCTCCTGCACCGTGTTGCCGTAGGTGTCCGTCATCGCCGCCCCGGTCCAGCGACCGCCGATCGAGAAGTGGTCTGCAGCATCTGGCGTATCTGCCCCATGGGTGGAGCGGACGGTGACCGGGTCGTCGTCGGTGGTGGCGTTGTAGGCCGTCCCCTCGGTGTAGTAGGTACCCCCGATCGGGTCTGCCTTCGTGGCGAACAGCAGGTAGACCGTCGAGTCCCCTACCCCCAGCCCGGGGACGGTGACGGACATGCTCAGCTCGTTGTCGTCCTCGATGGTGACAACGCCGGCGGAGACCGTCACGTGGTACAGCGGCGCGACTGCGTTGGCGCCCTGGTAGACGAGCGTGCCCGAGTCGGTGGAGGTCATGAGGCACTCGATGGTGATCGAGCGCTCGTCGAACAGCCCCGTGCGGGCGCTTGGGTCCTCGTAGACCTGCGACCCCGAGGCCGTAAGATCGGTGTCGTACTGGCTCAGGTCGGTCGTGAGCGTTCCGTCCACGTAGAGCACGGTCGACGGCAACGCCTTGGCCTGCTGGCCCTGGAAGGTCGTGGGCGGCATTACTTGAGCGGGCTCCCCTTCGTCGAACCGTGTTTCCCGTTGCTCTTGGTGACGACGCTGTAGACGTTGCGGGTCCAGCTCGCCGAGTCCTGGTCGGCGTAGGCCCGCAGAAACATCAGCTTGTCGGTGTCGCGGTATAGCGTCCCAGACACGCTGTTGATGTCGACGGTGTGGGCCGTGGTGTCGGCGCCAGTTACCGTGCCCGTGACGGCATTGCCCCACGTGCGGCCGCCGTTGAACGATTGAAGGATCCGAACCTGGGCCGTGCCACCCGTGGTGGACCAGTCGGGCTCGTCGAAGCCGAGGGCGTCCGACTTGCCGTCATCCTTCTCGAACGCGTCACCCAGGGCCCAGAACACTGAGTGAGCCGAGGGGCCCGCCAGGTGGATGGTGTATGTGCCCGACGACTCGTCCCATCCGTACACCCGGCCCATGGGCGCCCAGTGCTTGGTGTTGTTCGGGTTGTCGGCCTGGATCAGGATGCGGATCGTGGCGTGCTGGCCGTGGTGGCTCACCTTCTCGATGACGCGTCCGAGCCGATTGGTGATCCCGTAGGCGCCAGTACTGTCGACCACATCTCGCATCGTCACCCGTACCACCGTGCCCACACCGACCGTCGAAGCCTTGGCCGGGCTGATCGTGATGGTGATCGGGAAGTGACGGCCGGCGTACCAGCGTGCCGCATTCCGCTGGAGGCGCGCGCGGGCCTGGGTGAACGATGCGCCGTCGACAGCGGGGCGCATGAACGGCGCGTCGATCTGGTAGTGCACGTCACCCCGCCGGTGACGCACACCCCGGTCCAGGCTCTGAAACTGATTCTCGAGCGCCCAGTCGTCCGCCAGCAGGGCCCGGCTCTGGCGGAGAGTCCACTGGTCCACCGGCTGCGCAAAGCGCAGTTGCTGGCCCGGGAACCAGGTCAGTGGGTTGTCGGGGTTGCCGAACAGGTCGTCCTCCGTGATGACGACCTCAACTTGCTCCTGCGAGAGCGTGGCGAACTTGGAAAACGCACCGAACGCGATCGCCTTGGAGAAGCTACCGACCTGGTAGGGTTTCCAGCTGGTGGCCATCCCAAGGGGCCGCTGCACCTGCTCGATGACCTCCCGCGCCTGCAGGGGGCCGACCATGGCGACCTTGCACTTCGCCATCCCGTCGCCAAACGCCCCACCCGGCAAGTGGTCCGCGGCCTCGCGGAACGACTCGAAGTCGACGAAGACAGGCGGGAGGTTCAAGCCGAGGTCTTGGATCTCGAGGTCGCCGCCGGCGAAGTCCTCGCCCGTGGTGCCGGTCGTGTCGTTTTCGCCTGGCGTGATCGATGCGTTCACGTCCTGGTCGTGGCTGGTCCATGCACTGGGAGTGCCACTTGACGAGTGCAGCCTCCCAAGCACAAGGTGCGCGTCATCAAGCTCTGCGTTGCTGTAGTACCCACCGATCACCGCGAGCGGGTAGGCCGTGATTCCGCCGCGGACCTGCAGCCACGGCTCCTCAAACCGGTCGTGCGGGAATCCGTACGCGCGCGGGTCGAGCCACTTGTCGACGCGGACGAGCACCCGCTCTTCGCTGTCGGTGTCCATGCGATTGTTCGTGAGGTCGTACGAAACCTTGGCCACCTGTGCGTAGTCGCGTGGCTCACTCTCGTCGGCTCTCTGGATCTGCCCCACGAAAGCCATGAAGGCTGTCGCGTCGTAGCCCTGGCTCGGGGGGAGAGCGAGCTGCCCCTCCATGTAGACCGGGTTCGCGTTGCCGCCATCGGCGATGGCCAAGAGCTGGTTGCTCTTCGGGTCGAGCTCGACAATCTCGGCGGACGAGCCATAGGGCAGCTTGTAGTACCGAAGCGCACCGTTGTTGTCGGTTGGCTGCTCGTTCTGTGAAATCTCGGCGTCCGAGCCGTAGACCGGCGTCGCATAGAACCTGACGCGCCGGTAGCCCGAGCCGGGGAGGTTCGGGAACTGATCCGTGATCTCCTGGCTCATGAGCCGGAGCCAAGCCGGTTCGGTCGGGTCCAGGGCGGTCTGGACCTTCAGGTCGAACCCCAGCTTGGTCCAAACCTTCTCGTGCAACACGATCTCGATGTAACCGTAATGGTCGTCGCCGCTTCCATCCTTCCACTTGATCTGGAAGCCATCTGCAGTGAATGATGCGGCCCCCGCGTCCTCGACGCCGAACTGCTCAGCCCAGTTGGTGTTCCCATCAATCGCAGCCTGGATGACGCTGTTGATCTTTGTCCGAAGTAGGGGTGCCGTCGTGTCGGTGTTTGCGAAGTCGTCAGCATCCAGAAAATCGCGTGTTCCGTAGTCGTAGATGCTCTCGTCGTAGAGGTGCTTGACGAACATCTGAACGTGAATCGCGTCCTCGCGCACTGTGTTGTCCGCCCCAGTGTCGAGCGAGAACAGGTGCCGCACCTGCGTGAACCCCTTGCTTGGCCGGTGGGTGTTGAGCAGTTTTTGACGCCACGAGTGGGGGCCGTCGCACTGGATCTCCCACTGGCGGGGGCCGGTCATCCGTGCCTGGTCGCGCAGCGTCCCGTACCAGTCCATGGTGCCGCCCTCGACCTGCAGCCGCCACTCGGGCCAGGTCCCGGTGTGCCGGTCGTAGTGGATGGCGTACAGGGCGACCTTGCGGCCGGCCCAGACGAAGGCGGCTTCGCTGGCGAAGATGCCAGGGAGCAAAGCATCGGGGGCGTAGTTGGCCTCATGGTCGACCACCGGGTGATCGAACGGCGCGGCCTTCATCGCGGCCAGGTTCACGTGGTCGGGGGCGATCCAGAACTGGCGCCGATTGCCGCTGGCGTCGATGTACTCGATCCCGACGTGGCGGTCCCGGATGTCGACGGTCTCGGCGCCGTCGCCACCGTAGAGGAGCTTAGTCGCGGGCGCGGGGTCTTCGGTGGGGTCGAGGTGCTCCCCGATGCGCTCGATGTCGTCCTCGTCGGGTTCGGCGACGAAGAGCGAAGCAAGCACCCCGTCCTGATCCAGAAACCGGAACGTCACCGAGTCCACGTCGAGCATGCCCGTTTGCCAGTCGAGGGCCACGCGCCGGTCTGGCGGGTCCTCGAGGCCGTGGAGCACCACCCACTCGCCGTAGGTCGTGCCGATCCAGCTCGAGGCGCCCGAGCCGGCGAGGGCAATCTCGTTGGTGAAGGCCAGGCCCGTGCCCTCGATGAACAGCACGTACGCGACGGGGGCATCCTCCGCCACGATGAGGTCAGCAACGCTCACGCGGTGTACTCCGTCGTTTCCCAGGCGTGGATTCGGTGGACGAAGTAGGCGTCGACCCGCTCAAGGCCCGCCATCCGCTCGTTGCGGGGCCGGATGGTGCCGTCGGGGCGCCGGCGCATCGGCCCGATGCCGCTGGTGAGCGTCATCGCGGACGACGACGCGTCGTCTTCAGTGACCTCGCGGTAGTGGAACATCCGGAAGCCGCCGACGAGCACCTCCTCGAAGAACCGGAAGTACTCGCCGCCAGCGTCGGCGCTCGTGGCGTGGCGAGCCAGCAGCACCGAGCCGAACTCGTAGTCGTACTCACGGAGCGAGGACAGTCGTCGAGTGAACTGGGCGCCGCCCGGGGCGGTGCCCGAGATGACATCGTGCACCTTGCGGCCGTTGACGCTGAGCGGCGTCGCCGTGGGCGAGTCGGTCATGCCGGGCGACCACAGCAGCGGGCTGGGCGTGTCCGCGGTGTAGCTCGAGGCGCCGGAGAGGTTGGCCGTCGAGTCGAAGCCCATGTAGGTGGCGACCCGGGCATCGACCCACGTCACGGTGAAGTTGGCATCCGCGGTCAGCCGCACCTTGCGGTCCTGGGCGATGAACGCTGCGGGGTTGGTGACCCCTGCGGAGGTCATGGCCGCGACGAACTGGGCGAGCAGCGAGAGCGTCGTGTCCGTCTCGTGCACCAGGTACAGGCCGCCCTTGCTGGCGGTCACCGTCTCCGCGCTTGCGTCGATGGTGACGCTCGAGCTCGGCCAGTCAGGGTACGACCCAATGAAGACTGAAGACGTGCCCATCAGTTCGCTCCAAACCGGTCCACCTTGCGGAGTTCACGGGCGAGGGTGCGGGCACCCTGCTCGTCCATCATCCCGGTGACGTTGATCGTGACGTTCTGGGTGCCGCTGGCGCCCTCTGCTGGCTGGCCGAGCTCGGCCGGACTGATCGGGATCTCGGGGGCACTGCCCGCACCTCGGCCGCCGCGCTGGCCGACACCCGCGAACGGGCTCGGGGCGCTGCCACCACCGCCGGAGAGGCCCGCGGAGGGATTGGCCGGGCGTGCGAGTACCATCGTGACGCCTGCGGTCAGGGCCGCAGCCTCGGCCGCGTGTGCGAAGCCCTGGGGGAAGTTGTAGGCCGCGAAGGCTGCGACGGACTTGGACGTGGCCGCTACGGCCTTGGTGCCCAGGCTCAGCGCCTCGGCCCCCTTCTCCCACATGAGCCGCTGCTCTTCGGTCTTGGCGTACTGCTCGACGCCCTGGGAGATGACGCCGAGGGTCGTGTCGACGGTGGAAACCGTCACATCGAGCACCTGCATCCGCAGGGCAATCTCCTCCTCGGCGCGTCGGCGCTGCGCCTCGAGCCAAGCTTCCTTGCGCGCCTCGAGCTCCTCCTTCGCCTCGATCTCCTCCTGGATCAGGCGCATCTCCTCGTCGTGGCGCACCTGGGCCAGCGACCCGGCGTCCCCCTCGGCTTGGGCCAGCAGCTGGGCCCGCTCGAAGCGGCGCTCGAAGAGGGCGTCGGCCTCCTGGCCCTTGGCTTGGGCAACCTCGATCTGCTGGTCGAGCAGGAGCAGCTCGAGCTCGAGGGACTCGGTGGCGAACGCATCGCCACCGCGCCGCCGGCCGAGCGCGGAGTCGGAGGGCCCAGTGGCTGCACCGCGACCCCGGCCGCCCCTGCCCTTGCCTTTCTTCTTCTTGCCGGATTGGTGGAACTGCAGCAGCTTGTCGCGCTGCGCTTGGCGGGCCTGCTGAGCGAGAGCGTTGGCCGCTCGCGTGACCTCTTCGGCCTCGGCCTCCTGGGTCGCCCGGGCGGAGTCGACGGCCTGAGAGTTGGCGATCTTGCCGAAGGTCGAAAACGTCCGGTTGAGCTTCCCGAGGCTCTCCTCAAGCTTGTCGATGTCGAACGTCGCTTGCGCGATGGCAACGTCGGTGAGGTCGCCGAGAGCAGACTCGAAGCGCCGGGTGTTGGTGGTCGCCTCTTCCCACGACATCCCCATCCCCTGCAGGGCGTTGATCGAGAAGTTCTCGACATCGTCGCCCATCTGGTTGACGGATTGGCCCATCTTGTTGGGCACTTCGTCGAGCCAGTCGACGAGCTGGTTCTTCCAGCTCGCCCAGCTATGGGCCGCCGTATGGACCTGCTCGGTGTTGTTGGCGAGGGCGGCCTCGCCCTTCTCGAGGAGCAGGTTCAGGACCAGTTGCGATTTCTCGTAGTCGCTGAGCTCGGCAACGGTCTTGCCAAGCTGCGACGCCAGCAGCCGCTGCTCCGCCTCCAGGTCGGAGGTCAAGCCAAGCTGCTCGAAGATCCGGTCGTTGCCTTTCAGGATCGACTTGGTGGCCCCGTCCATCGACTGAACGAGGTCGACGCCGGCACGGTCGGCCAGACCCGCGATCGTCCCCTCAAGGCGGGCGAGCTCCTGGGAGGTCTTGACGTTGCCCGAGTCGTAGAGCTTCTGGGCCTGGCGAGCGATTTCAAACTTGCTCGTCTGGTGGTCTACGGCCTCTGCGGCCTCGTCCACCGAGATCCGGAGGTTCCGGGTCACGTTGGTGACCTGCACCTGACGCTCCATCCAGCGGTCGAAGGCAAACACCGCGGTGGTGACACCGGCGGTCACGCCGGCCGTCCCCTTCACCAGGTCGTCACGTAGCGACTTGCCGACTCGCTTGGACTGCTTCGCCAGCAAGCCAAGCTTCGCGTCGGTCTTGGTGACCTGGTTCCCCAGATTCTTCGTTGCGTTCTTGGCCTGGGCGGCGCCGCGGACGTAGTCCGTGGCGTCCATGTCCAAGACGCTGTGCGATTTGTGGTTACCCACTGGATTGCTCCGATCGCTGCTGGCGGTAGCGCCCCTCGCCGCCCTCGTGCTCGCGCTCGAAGTAGCGAAGCGCTTCGAGGATCAGGTCGTCTGTGTCTGGCGTGATCAGGGGGTTCTGCACCCGCATGCCTCCCTCGGCTCTGGCTCGCTGGTAGCGGGCAAAGGACTTGGCGAAGCGCGACCGGACCCATGAGCCGGGGCACCCGTCTTCGGGGTCCTCCGGCGCGGCCTTGATCACGCCGTTCTTGATGATGGTGAGCCCCTGCGACGCGTGCAGGTCCCCATGCGCGTGGGGTTCGAACCTGGCGCGTGGATGGCCGAGCCCCGGAAGGCGACAGCCCATGCGCGTACGCAGCCTATGTCCGCCCTCGAGCAGGCACCCGGTGAGCTCGCAGTCGAAGTAGGCCACCCGCCGCCCATCAACCGGACGGCCGGCTAGGCACCAGGCGAGCAGCCTCAGCGCTTTTTTTCGGACTCGGTGAGTTTCTTCGACGCCACGAAGGCCGCGTATCCGACCTCCTTGATCAGACTCTCGCCGCCGTGGGGCTCGAGCGCGTCGATCTTCGAGTCGGGCACGGCCCGGCCGGGCGGCGCCTCAAACGGGGCCGGCCCGCCCTCGAGCTTGGCCACGCCGAGCCGAAAGGCGTCGTAGCAGAACGAGAAGAACTCGACCTCGTCGATCTGCGTGTCGCCCGACTCGTTGGCCCTCCGGATCATGCGGTCCCACCGAGCCTGCAGCCGCCCCCGCTCCTTGATCGGGATTCGGCGGAAGATGAACAGGCCGATCGACGGCTCCCCTTCGAGGTACTCCTCGGCGGCGACGGTGGAATCGCCAAGGGGCATCTCGGCGGAGATGTCGAAGCGGTACTCGCCGTCGAGCCAGTGCCACACCGGGTGGGCCTTCAGGCCCGCCTCCAGCGTGTTCCCGAGCTCGGCAGCCTCGGCCTCGATTCGGTCCGAGTTCCAGGCCTTGTCTTTGCGGGAGATGTAGACCATCTCCGCGTCGATGCTGTGCGTCGGTCGCTTGAGCGCCATTCAGCCGATCCCCACGTGGAACTTCGCTTTTGCCATCGCGGTGCCGCTGTCGAGCTCGCGGGCTCTCCAGAAGGTCGTGATCTCAGTGGCCACGTCGCCGTTGGAGTGGGTCGGCGGCTTACTCGGGACCAGCCGCTGGCAATGGACCGCGATGGTCTTGCCGGCAGTGGTTTTGAGGTACATCGTCGCGTAGTACTCGGTGGCGTTGTCCCAGGCGTTCTGGAACTCGTTCGACGACTCCTCGTCGTCGGAGTAGAAGCGGATCTGCACCTCGGTGTCGGCGGTGCCCGCACCGTGGCCACGGATGGCGCACATGCCCGCGTTGATACTCGTGGTGACGGGCAGCGCGACCCGGGGAACCCCCGGTGTGAAGCTGAACTCGATGGGCTGCCGGTACACCGCGGTGGTGTTGCCGCGGGCCTGGAGCACCAGCTCCGCAGAGCAGCCGATGACGATCCCGGCGTTGCCCTGAACGGTGCCAGTCCACGCTGGCGATGAGTCGAACCCGCCATCGCCCGGGGGCGAGATGCTCCCACCCATGATGCCGAAGCCGAACTTCGCCACGTCGCTGCGGTCCCAGCTGAAGGCGTTGAAATCGAAAGAGCAGCCGTGAACCAGGTGCACCTTCCCGTTTCGGTCGATGCCGACGGTGTGGGTGAGGTGATTGGCGTTGTCCGGGTCCTCGAGGATGTCCGCGTCGGGGTACAGCGTCGCCAAGGCGTGCACCGTGTCCGATGTGCCCAGGACGAAGGGCAGGTCGGCCTGGGTCGTCCCGTCGCTGCCAGATAGGGTCAGCAGCTGGCGGACGTGGAGCAGGTTGTCCGTGTCGTCGTCGTCCTCGAAGGCGAGGAGCTGGCCGGCGGCGTAGTTCGTGTTGGCCGTGAGCTCGAAGGTGGTGTCGTTCGTGACCGCGGTCAGGCCCGTGGTGTTACTCCGGTGCAGACCGCCCAGGGCGTTCCGCAGGATCTCCATCAGGCCCGTCTCGTCAATCTGGGACCCGTTCGCCACGGCAGAGCCAGAGCCGGCGGCCGTGATCATCATCGAGCCGCCCTCGACGCTGCGAAGGCCCTTGATCGATGCGTAGGTCTGGTAGTGAGAGGAGACGTTTCGAGGGTCGACGATCGTCCCCTCCTCGATGAACCCCGGATCCACCTTCTCCGCCACGTAGTGCCGGAAGGTGTCGGTTCCCTCGTCGGCAACATAGGCCGCCGCGTTCGCTTGGCCGGTGCCGGGGGTGCTCTCTTTGTAGAAGAAGACCTCGTGTGGTTGTGAAGATGCGGGCATCAGCTTGCTTCCCAGTAGCGAACGGCGATCACGAAGGTTGCTTCGCGCCCGTCCTGGTCGAACGTCACGGGGTCTCGGATCGGCAAAAGGCCGGCAATGCCCTGCGCCCCGTGTTGCGGCAGGGGATGGATCAGCTTTTCAAGGTCTCGGCGGTCGCCGTTGGCGGCGCGCTCCACCTGGGTTTGCGACAGGCCCAGGTACTTCACGTTGATCTCGAGGTCGAAGCCGGCGGCCACTCCACCCGAGCCGTAGGGGCCCGCGAACTCTTGCGAGCTCGGCTCGACGACGAGCGTGAAGCGGCGGATTCCCCCGGTCGGGGCCTCGATGTCTTTCTCGTAGGCCCACCTGGAGCCCGGAAGCTCCGTCGGTGTCATCTGCTCGATGTACGGAACCAGCGCATCGCGGATTGCGTGCGGCGTTGTCGGGGTCAGCGGCATCTACACCCTCTGAAACCAGCTGCCGAACTCGGTGGTCGTCCCGGCCTCGGCCGCGTCGTCCTCGTTCGTCTTCACGGTGCCCTCAGGGGCTCGGCCCTGGGTCAGCGCGTTGAGGAGGTGCTGGTATCGCTCCTCGTGTTTCTTGGCCATCTCGAGCAGCTCTGCCTGCGCGCCCTGGCCGGCCGCCCACTCGCAGCGCACCTTGGCGCAGGCGAGGTACTCGGCCATGAGGTCGAGTGTGCGCGCGTTGAGTCGCGTGGGGTCGTGCCCGAGGTTCCGGAGGTCGGCCGCCAGGTCGTCGTTCGCGGCCTTCAGCGCGACCCGCAGGTCGATGGGGTCGCCAGTCTCTCGCCCCACCAGCTGGTCGCGGCGGGTCATGCCCTCGACCGTCCCGAACACCGGGTCGTCCCGGCGCTTCAGCCAGATGATCTCTCGCTTCGGCTCACCGCCCCCGACGAAGGTCCAGTCGATGGCGTAGGGCCCCCCGGAGTCGTCGAAGGCCTGCTCGTCGGCCGCCTCGGCGCTGGGGAATGTGGCCGTCACCTCGACGCCAAGAAACGACGCCCCAGTGCTGAAGGGGAGACGCAGCCGGTCCCGTCCGTAGGCGACAAGGCCGCTGATCCGGTCTGCCTCGAGCAGCTCACGGCGCCCGTCCTGCTCGAGCAGGTATCGGGTGCCCTCGGTGACGCCTGCAACGCTGGTCAGCGTCACAGCGCGGTCGTCGTCCTCGCTTGGCCCAGCGTCCGCCGTGGTGGTGGTCGACACGCTGTCGACTGTGGCCGCGGTTCCCGACGCCACGATGTCCCGCTCCGTCGACTCCTCGCCGCGGCGCAGATCCACGATGTGGTACGTCGCCGACGTGGGCTGCACGGGCTCGCCCTGGGCGTTGTAGGCGACCGTCGAGATCGACTGATCGCCGCCCTGGTAGATGACGGTGTGCGTGCTCATAGCTCGATCGCTGCGTGGCGCGACCCGTGGGACCGGTCCCACTTCTTGACCGCTCGCCACATGTCGGCGTTTGCCTCCTCAAACGCGAGGAGGTGAATCTCGGAGTAGCAGGAGAAGTAGCGCTTCCGCTCCCGCCACAGTTTCATGTACCAGTCGATCTTCGCCTTCACGTGGGCGTCTCGACCGGCCAGCCAGTCCGGCTTGCGGTTCGGGGCTTGGGGAAGCCGAACTTCCCCGTCGTGCTCAAACGTTCTTCGCGTTGCCACCCTTGCCCTTGCCCTTCGGCTTTGCAGGCTCGAGGCCGTACGGCGTGATTTTCTCGCCGTCGCTCGCCTCCGGGTCGGCGGGCGCGCTCGGCATCTCGAAGACGGTCTTCGAGAGCTTGCTGCGGCCCTCTCGGCGGGCGACGACCTCTTGCGGAAGCCACTCTTTCGGGAACGGCTTCGGCCGCGTGCGCCAGTGCACCGTTCCGTCGGCCATCGTCCGGAGCTTGTAGCGCTCCTTGGGCAAGCGATTCTCCGTGCCGGCCTTGTCGTGCGCCTTGTAGAGATCGAAGCCCTTCTCTCGCACCTCAGCGCGAGGGTCCTGTGCATAGAGCTTCTCCAGCATCACGCAGTCTGCCTCGAGGGCGTCTGATGTCAGCTTGCCGTTGCTCCCAATCCCATGGACTCCGTTGCCGTTGCGGCGGGTCCATTTGACGCGGTGGATCTTTCCCTCGGCGTCGACGTAGAAGAGAACGGGTTTCGGGCTGCCCGGGTAGTCGAGGTCGCCGCTTTGTCCAAATGCTCGTGGTTGATTCATCTGTGCTCCAAAGGAGAAGGGCCCGCAGATCGAAGCCTGCGAGCCCTGGCGGTGGCCCTACTTGAGGGACCAGCCGCGGTTGAGCCAATAGCGCGAGAGGACTCGCTTGCCGTCGGCGTCTTTCGGGGCCTGGTCGGCGCCCACGCGCCGCACCTTGACCGCCTTGCGGACCTTGCCCTTTTTCACGGTGAGGTCCTTGGCGAGCACAATCTCGACCTGGTCTTTCGGGCAAGGACCGGGGTCCTCGCCTTTCTCGACGTGCTCGTAGATGTACTCGGGACCCGCGGGCTTCGCGGGTGCTTTCTTCTCTTGCTCTTTTTCGGCCATGTTCCGACTCCTAGGTCTTGCTGGTGATGAGTTCGACGATGTGGTTTTGGTTGACGATGCCGGTGCCGTATCGAGCCCGGGTCACCAGGTCGAAGGCATCGCGCCCGTGCAGCCAATCCATGCTCATCAGGTGCTTGCGAGGCAGGCGTCGCATGGCCTTGGTGGAGGCGAACTCCGCGGGCACAAAGGGGTCCTTCATGCACATGGCGATCGCGCCGTGAGGCTCACCGGCGACCATGAGGGCACCCGACCAGTTGGATGCGTCGAACTGCGGAACGTTGCCGTTCTCGTAGATGTCGACGCCCTGATAGGTGTCCACGAAGCCGCGCCGGAACGACACGATCCCAGCAGCCGCCTGGTTGCCCAGTTGGCCGCCGAAGATGGCGCCCTGCGAGGCGAGGATTGCAGCCGACAGGTCCTGGACCTGGATAGGCTGCAGGACAGCGATGAGCCGACCCGCATGCGGGTTGAGGGCACGAATCTGACCCACCGTCTCGTTGAAGATGGCGATCGAGAGGTCGTTGCCGCTCTCATCGTTGGCGTTGGTCGCCGAGGTGATGTTCGACAGGAAGTCGGTGTCTTCCTGCTGGTTCATGCCCTCGAAGTGGTCCATGACCGACTGCGCAAGCACGTTGCCGGTCGCGTCTTGGAGGGCCTCGTCGCTGAGGTTGGTACGGATACCGACCTTGGCGTGAGTGATGGTCACTTCCGAGTACGACGGGGCGGTGTATGCGTACTCGTCGGTTTCGGTCTTCCCTGAGCTCTCGCTCAGCGGGACCGTCATTCCGTCCGAAGATGGAAAGGTTCGGGTGTTGGATCGGTCGGCGGTCGTGTCGACCAGTCGGGCCGCCTCGAACCACACGGGAATCGTGCGGTTGAGTTGCTCGATGAACGAGCCGATCGCTTCGGTATTGATGAGCTCGGTAACTGCGGTGGAGTTACCGGCCGGGCTTAGTGCTGCCATTTTCGCGTCTCCTGTGGAGGCGCGTCACCTGGCAGGGCCTCTGCGGACCTACTGGAACCCTGGAGGAATCGGTCGACCTCGAGCTCTCGACTCTTCGGCCACCTTCTTCGCCGTACGGGCTGCTGCGTCCGCCGGGGCCGCGCCAGGGATCACGCCTGGTTGGCCCGCGTTCGCGGGAGGTTGGGTGTTTTTGGGCTTGAAGAGGCTGCTGAACCGCTTCCGCAAAACCTTCTCGGCTTGCTTGATCGCTTCCGCAGCGTCCTCGGGGCCGTCCTCCAACGTGCCCTCACGAACCTCTTTTTCGTACGCAGCCTCCACTAGCGCACCATCGGTAGCCAGACCCTTCAGGTGATCCAGCACCGCCCGGTTTCGGTCCTTCTTGTCCCGGGCTGAAAGCACATCGAGGGCGCCGTCGCGCTCCTTGGTGGCCTTGGCAAGCTCCTTCTCGAGAAGCTTTATTCGCTTCGCGGAATCACCCTCCGCCTCGGCTCGCTCGCGTTCGGCCTTCTCGGACTCGAGCGCTTCGACCCGTTGCTTGTAGGTATCCCGCTCCCCGATCAACCGCTTGAAGTGACCGGGATTTTTGTCCACGACCTCGGCCGGGACTTGATCGGCGCCCGCCTCCGCGGGTGCCTGGGTTTGCTCCGACTCACTCGCCGGATTCTGGTCGTTGCTCATCTGCCTCCTCGTCGGCCTCCACCGACTCGGGTTGTGGGTTGTCGCGGGCCTCGGGGCCTTGCTCGCCCGTTCGCTCCGCGTCTGTCTTCATCTCCGCTCCAAGGCCACCCTCTGTGGGGGGGTCTGCCTTCTCGCGGTCGATCTCTTTCTGCTCTCGGATGCGCTCGATCAGCGCAGCCTTGGCCGCCTCGCGGTCGTCCCCCATCTCGGGGTGCCGCTGTAGCTCCTCGTCCACGTCGTTCCAGTGCCCGCGTGAGATCAGGAACTTCTTTTGCTCCCGTTTCTCCTTCGGGTTGTCGTGACGGGCGAGCTCGGGCCAGTCGAGCTTGAGCCCCTTGCCGGGGTCTTCGTGGGCGTCGAGGATGAACTCGGGATCCGGCAGATCCTCGGCCGCCCGGTGCTTCATGCTCTTGCAGATCGCCAGGGCCTTCCACGCACTGGACCACTCGTTGCGACGGGCGAAGGGGATCTGCTCGTTGCGGAGTGCGGACATCCGGTCCGCGCTGAGCTCGATGGCCGCCGCGGGAAGGCCGGACTCGCCGACCGCGAAGGTCATGCTCGAGGGCGGGACGCCCTCGGCTTCGATCATGGCCTGGTAGGTGAATCGGATGTGCTCGACGAACCCGGACACGTCGGCCGCCACGTCGAGGACTCCAGCCTGTGGCTGCTGCTGGTCCTCGCGGACGTTGTGGACGAAGGGCTCTTCGGTGTCGAGCAGCTGCTGCCCCTCGACCTTGTCCTTCTGGTTGCCGAAGAAGTACCAAAACGGTCGGTTCTGGCTCTTCCGGATCCAGTCGAGGTTGGTGAAGGCGTAGCCGGTGGAGATCGTGGCATCCACGGCGCGCTGGTGCCGGTCGGCGCACCACCAGTCCTTGGGGTCCTGCGCCTTCTCCCAGCGGTGGATGGTGCACGGCTGGGCGCCCAGGGCGTGGCGCTCGCTCTTGACCAGCTTCAGGGCGTCGCCGGACTCGGCCTCGTAGTAGCTGTAGCGCTGGTTGTCAGCGACGACGACGACATCGATCTCCCCCAGCGTCCAGGGGAACGCGACGATCTTGGGGTCGCCAAGCATGTCGTCCGGGTCGAGAACGACCTCGTAGCGGTCGGGCCAGATGAAGACCCGCTCGAACCGCTCGTTCACCACCCGCGGCCACTCGAGCACCGGGCCAACGAACCAGCCGGCTCGGTTGGTCTTCGGCGCGAGCGCGTGCATCGCAGAGTCGAAGTTGATGGCGTCGAATGCCCGCTCGGCTGCCCGTGAGGCACCCGCGAGGGACCGGGTGATCGGCTCCTTGTAGCAGCAGGCGATCGCCTTGGTGATGTCCGCGCCGGGGTTCATGACCGTCGACACGAACGGCAGCACCTGGCTGCGCAGCTGCGGGGAGCTGTAGGTCTGGCAGATCCGCTCGGCGATCAGGGGCGCGTGGTTCTCACGCAGGATGCAGGACAGCCGGCGCTGTCGCGTGAGCCGGTCGTCGCCGCTCCAGTAGTACCCGAGCGGCCCCGGCTTCACGGGGCTGTGCCGCCCCGCCACGCTCTCCACGAGCTTGGGTAGGGAGTAGGTCGTCGTCGTGGCGGTCATGCGGCCTCGAGGGCTTCGTGCTTGCTGGCGAGGAACTCGCGGAACTCGTTGCCGAAGATCCGCCAGCAGAGGTAGCGGAGGGCGTCAGGGCAGGCGCTTGCGATGTCGCTGGCCCGTCGGGTGCCACTGATCTTCTGGACGCCGCCGGCGGCGGTGGCCTCGGTGACCTGCAGGCCGCGGATCAGTTCGCGGCATCGCTCGTGGATCTGGATCCGCCCCTGGCGGAACAGCCAGTTCACGAGCAGCAGGGAGCGCGCCACATCGGGCGAGCGCGGCTGCCCCCGCACGACCCAGCAGGCGATCGCTGGGTAGCCGCGGCTGCGCAGGTAGTGGTGGTGGGTCGGTGCGTCGGCGGTGCGCTGCTGCACCGGAGTCCCGCCACGGCAGCCCGTGGGGTCACACGCGAGCGGGAGGCCCGGGTACCGGTCGTCCAGCTTATTGGCGTGCATGTCCACGGTGCCCCGGGTCTGCACCTCGTCGGTGACGAGCAGGCCCCAGCGGTCACCCACGCGGATGACCTGGGCGACGACCGTGGTCATCGGGTTGATGTTGAAGTCTTGGCCGCCGACGTAGTCGTGCTCCGGACACTCCGACCAGTAGTAGTCGGCCTGTTGGGCGAGGCCGGTCACATCCTTGAAGCCGAGGTCTCCGGCCGTTCGGCCCGCCCCGGTCACGGTGTGGTCCTCGATTTTGAACGATGCGTACGCCATGAGGCTGTCCGCCTCCCACGAGCCGAAGTACTCGCGGAGCACGAGCGGGTCGTCGATGACCTCGCGCGCCGCCGCGGCTTGCTTCTCGAAGGGAAGCTCGATGATGTTTTCGACGACCTCCTCCTCGAGGCCGGCGTCTTCCTGGACCAGGCGCCAGATCTCGCGGACCGTCACCCAAGGGTTGGTCCACGCGTCGACCTCGACGTAGCGAATCTCTTTGGAGTGGCTGGCCTTGAGGATCACGCGGTCGCGGACCCAGTGCCCCGCCTTCGGGGTGGAGCCCATGGCCACCGGCCCACCGCTCTCCAGGGTCCGGCCCCGGATGATCGTGTAGTTCATCGGGTCGCCAATCGCGGTGATCTCGTCGACCGCGATGGCTTGCACGTCGTCGCCCTTGAGGTTGTCGCCGTCTCCATTGGCGTGGTGGAACACGACCTCGGAGCCGTCGATCAGGCGCGCCGTCTGGTTGCCGGTGATGACCTTCGGGGGGCAGTAGATGACGAGCTCGGGCGGGAAGCAGGGCACCTTGCCGCTGCCTTCGCCGGTGAATAGCTTCCGGACACCGCGCTTGGCCTCGGCCAGCGTCGGCGCCACCCACCAGAAGTAGGCTCCACGCGACCCGCGGAGCACCCACTGCCGGAACAGCCACCAGGCCAGGAAGTGGGTCTTCCCAGCACGCACACCCCCGAGGAGCGCCAACGTCTTCACGTCGTCGTCCTGGAGCGGCAGAACCTGCTTTTCGTGGCAGTCGATGTAGACGCGGTGGTGTTTGCCGGTCGTCGCCGCCTTGGCGTCCCACGCCTTGCGAGCCCCTTCGCTCGCCCCCTCCCCGGGCTCGAAGAACCGGCGCCCGTCCGACAGCCGGATCAGCACGTCCAGGTCGGCGAGGTATCCCCGCACTCTGGGCGCATCATCCGGCCCCCGCTCCCAGATCCGGAGCGTCGTCGTGATCCGGATCCAGTCGCTCTCGAGGGAGCGTAGAACCCGTTCTGCTCGTTTCTCGAGCGCGTACTTGTCTGCGAACGCCATGCAGGGCCAAGAGCCCCGCGCCGCTCGTCAGTGAACTTGGGAGGCGTGGCGCATCTCGTCTTGGAATGCGTCGAGGTCGGCCTCGGCCTTCGCCTCTTCCTCTCGCCGCTTCTCCGCGGCCTCCAGCCTCTCGAGCACGGCCTCGCACTCGTCGCGCTTCAGCTTCACGATCGCGTTCGTGAGCTTGTGGATCGCGTCGGCGCACTTGCGTGCTGTGGCGATGTCGGGCTTTTCGGCCTTCAGGGCCGCGCGCTGGGCGGTCTGCCACAGGTCGAGGTCCGCCTCGATGGCGGCTGCCCGCTCCTTGAAAGTCATTGGTCGGGGTCCGCGGCGTTGGCTATGTCCACCAGCCGGCCCGCATCCAGGATTTCGAGCTCCGTCGGGCGACTGCTGAGCAGCCTCTGCTTCGCCGAGGCCAGCGCCAGATTGCGAACCTCTCGCCGAAGGTCCTTGTAGTCCGCCAGGGAGGGTGTTTCGACGAACACGCCGCCGGGCTGACCCTCATCGCAGACGATGAACACGCCCTGGTATCGACCGACACGGTCACCATCCTTGGGGCTGATGTCGGGTGCGCCGGGGATGCTCTCGTAGAGCTCGCGGATGGTCTTGCTCGGTGCCCGAAACTCGACCCTCTCTGCCTTCGGGTTGAGGTCGGCGAAGTGCAAGAACCGCTGCACGAACTCAGAAACAGTCATTTTTCCCAACGAGGCCAAAGACACATCCATCATGCTTCTCCCGATCGCTTCGGTCCGCGCTGTGGTCGCGGCTGCTCCACCTCGAGCGCCCGCCGGGAGTACTCGTCGAGCGCCACCTGAATCACCTCGCCGATGTGGCCGTCGACGGCCATCCAGTCATTCCCCTCACGGGCCTGGGCCTCAAGCCAGCCCTGCCGGTCCACCGGCGCAGAGATCACACACCGCGCCGACCTGTGGTCGCCGCTGATGGGTCCCCGCACCAGGTTCCGAGCCAGGTGCCCGGTCCGGAATCCAACCCCGACGCCTTCGCCGGTGTTGGGCAAGACCTCGCGCTCGAACCCCTCACGGAGAGCGCGAAGGACCGCGTCGCCGATGAAGTCGAGTGCCTTCACCGCGTCGCCGTCCGCAGGTAGATCGTGTTCGTGGACCAGCGTCAGGCTGGCCGTGTTCCGGCCGCGTCGTCTTCGTCGACGCTTGGTGCGGCGGTGGATGTATGCGCGGTCTGACATGACTTCAGGTGCAGCTGGTGCCTGGAGAACCGGTGGAACGTGTCGACCCGCCCGTAGCGGGCGATCTTGGCCACGTCTTTGAGGTTGAGGCGTGGTTGGCGCATTGTTTGGGTACCGTCGATCAATGGCGCGAGCGCCGCATTCACGTTTTTACGTGAACCCCCAAACGCGGAACGGGGGGTTCACATTGTCGCAACGCATCGGATCGCTTGGCCGATGACATGTTCGTGCTCGTCGAAGCCCTCACCCACCACCACCCCAACGCTCCCTACGAAGCGCTGCTCATGTGGGCGCACTGGATCAGGAAACTGCACCCTATGCACTACGTCGCGTGATCTGCTCCCCCGAGGGGTTGTCAATCACTGCACCAGACACTGATGGCGCCACGTCGTAGAAGTTGCGAGAGCGGTCGATCCTGTCCCACTGCGAGGAGCCCCACCCCCTCACACGCATTGGCGTTGAATCCCCTGAGCTGAGGATGTTGCCCTCGAGCACCGCGGATAGGCCGGCGTAGCGTGTGCGTAGGTACATGGGACAGCCTGCTGTAGCAGCAGCCCTGTTCCCCTCGATGCGTAGTTGGCCACCAGTGGGTGCGAACTCGTTCTGGTCGAAGAAGATGAGGGCACGTGTACCCGCAGCTCCCGTGAGCCGGTTCCCGATGATGTCGGTGTCGAGCTTGGAAGCAGCGTCAACGAGGATGCACTCGCCAGTGCGCGCAGCACTGACATGGCAATGGGACACGGTGTGCCCTTCGCCCCCGATGACCATGCCTCCGTCGATTCGGCAGCGCTCGTAGGTGCACGCCCTGGTGTCTTGGTGCAGGTCGGCGGCGTAGATCTCTTCGCTCGAGATGTGTGCCCACCCCGTGATGAGGCAGCTTGACGAAAAGACCCCTGTTCGCGGGTCGTTTCCGACTGCGATTCCGTGCCTCCGTGCGTGGTACCGGCCGCCGATGACCGTTGCGTCTTCGGTGCCCTCCAGGGCAAGCCCGTATCCGTAGCCAGCCCAGCCGTCGGGCTGGTGCACTCGGCAACGCTCGACGGTGACGCCAGAGCCACCACGTACGGCAATGCAGGAGTGTCTGCCGCCCCTCACAACCAGACCGCTCAGGAGCGCCCCTTCGCCGTCCACGACACGAACGACCCCATGGTTTCCCCCGGGGCCGATGATTGTGCAGTCGCGTAGCTGCGCACCTCCGCGGAGCACCACGACAGCGTCATCCACGAGCGTGGAGACATGCGAGAAATCGAGGATGGTGCGATGGCCAGCCCCCTGAAACACCTCGTCGGTGAGAATCAGAGGCTTGCTGTAGGTCAGGACGCCCTGCGGCCCACCCACAGCGAACCCGCTCACTTCACCTTGTCGTACTCGATCACCATGCGATCGTAGGTTCCGGGCGCGTTGGCGATGTCGGTGATCCGGAGGTAGTACGTGCGCGAAGACCCGCCAGCCTTGGCGTCGTCTGCCACGTAGTCCTTGTTGGGAACACAGGCAATCACGCCCCCGACGTAGCGGGAGCTCTGCACGCCATCATGGCTGGTGGCAACCTCGATCAGCTGCGCGTTGAACGTCATGCTTCCCGGGGCCACAAGGGCGTCGCCGCTCGTGCGCAGCGTAGCTCGCCAGTGGATGGCGCCCTCACCTGCGCCCAACGTGACCGTGTCTGCGCTGGGTGAGCTCGTGGTCGCCGGGTAGTCCGTGAGATCGTCACCCGAACCGCTCTTCTCTCTCCAAAGGTTGGCCATTTTCTACTCCAGGGGTGCGTAGCTGATGTTGACGTGGTGACCTCGAGGGGCCACGGAGCCAGTGGGGACGAATAGCGAGACCGTCACCAGATCGTCGGGCAGTGTCGAAACTCCAACCTGAAGCAGGGTGCGCTCGAACGTGCTCGGAGTGAATGTCGCGGAGGTCCACAGGGTGGTGAGGGTGCCGAAGCTCCCACGTGCCGCCTGAATGCGGATCTGAATGTTCGCGGGCTCGTTGAGCACTGGCTCGAAGGCGATGCTCTCGATGAGAGTCCGACGCCCAGAGAGAGCGTCCCAAACGTTGCGACCTGCGGTGCTGGTGATGGTCGCACCGTTCAGCAAGTCCTTGCGGTAGTTCCGCCAGGTGTTGTCGCCGGCAGCAGTGTCGTCAGCCAACCACCCAACCGTAGCGCGGTGGGCAGGCGTACCCGCGGGACGCATTAGGCTCCCTTGCCCAGGGCTTGGCCCGGGTCTCGGATGGAGAGGCCTGCGATCAGCAAGCCGACCATGAGCTCGGTGGCTTGGGTGATCTGTGCGGCCGCGTCCTCGCTCAGGCCCCAGTGGGAGCCGACGACGACGCCGAGACCGATCAGGGCCGACCAAAAGCGCTTGGAGCTGAAGAGTTTCTTGAGGTTTTCCACGGTCAGAGTCCGATCACGGCCGAAACGGCGGCCTTGGCGATGGTGATGGCAACGTCGCTGGCGCTTCGAATCGAGCTCAGCAGACGGGCTTGCCGGTCTTGGATGTCTTTGAGTTGCTCCGTGGTGGCTGTGCGGTAGGCGAGCCAGAGGGAGCGGAACCGCTTGTCGTGCGCGGAGACGGCACGAATGGCCTCATCGGAGGCACGTCCGTGGACCAGGGCAGCCCGGACGTAGTCGGCGCCTACCTCGGTGAGGTCCTTGCGGTTGTCCTCCCACCAGGCAATCGCCTCCTCTTGCGAGGACTTGGCGATCTCCTGTCGGATCATGGCCCAGTGGGTGGTGCCGAGGATGGGCTCGTTCACTGAGCACCCCCGAGACCGCCCCCAGCGGCTTCACCTACGATTTGCTGGATCAGCTCGGCCTGCTCGGCCGAAATCTCAAGGTCCTCCGTGAGGTCCTCGTCGCAGGGGTAGGCGTAGTAGCCACCATTTCGGCAGCGCTCGGCCACGATCCGCGCTTCGGCGGCGTGGCGCTCGGTAGGGGTCTTGAGTTCCTTGGCGAGGCACCCGGCGAGGGTGAGAGCGCAGAGGATGGCGATGGGAAGGGTGTCACGCATGGGTGGGTCCTCAGAACAGGGCGCGAAAGGCCTCCACAACGCCAACGATGGCGCCGCCGAAACCTCCGCCTGCGGCAATGGCCGCCTTCGTCTTGGCCTTGTCGGCCTCCTCGAGCTTCTTCAGGCGCTCGTCGATCCGAGCGTCCTTCTCCCGCATCTCCGCCACCAGGTCGCCGACGGTGTCCTTCAGGTCCCCGACGGAGTCCTTCAGCTCGCTGAGGGCGTCGCGCCACGCTTGTTGCTCGCGCTGGCGGTACCCCTCGAGCTCGCGTCGAAGGTCTTCTTTCTCGGGATCGGGCATCGGCGGGGTGGCCTGAAAACGCAAAAAGCCCGCCGGTGAGGGCGGGCCTTTTGGTGGGAAGGGTCATGCGACGCGCGCACGACTTGGAACATAGACAGGTGTAGTGGGGCGTTGGGCGCGCGTCAAGAACTTTCCCCTTCGTCGTCGTTCTCGCCACGCAGGTAGCCCGTCATGCATGACTGTCCGGTGTACAGGTCCACCCACGCGCGCCGGGCGAACGTCATCTTTCTTCGCACCACCCCGGTGTCTCGCAGCATCGCGTGCAGTTCTTTGCGCTTCGTGTCAGGGATCGCCCTGTAGGCGTCGGTCGCGTTGTCGCTGGTGGTCGCGTAGCGCCGCAGCAGCTCCCACAACTCCGACCCAGGAGGTGCTCCGATGTTCGACAGGCACTGCCCCACGTGGATCTTGACGTGCTGGGGCATTGATGGGTGCTCGTCCTCTCGCTTGCTCCCGCGCGGACGAGCCATCCCCGTTGCGTTGGGCATCTTGGCAAAGTACTTGCCGAGTGCCACCTTCAGCGTCGGGTAGGGTCGACTGAGGACCCGGTCGGTCTCGAGCAGGCGGGCGATGTCGCGGTCAGCCATCCTGTGCCTCCGTCAGAGCGATGGGTGCCGGGCCCAAGCCCTTCATCTCAGAGTACCCGTTGCGCACAGACATCTCTCCGACGTCGAGGGCCCCGTCCAGTGTCAGCGTATAGCGGCCGGTCTCCGCGGGTGACCCCTGGACGCGCCACTCCACACCGCCAGCGACCTGGGTGGCGATGGTGCCCCACAGGAAGTCCCCGACCGGGAACCCCTGCCGCTGGCAATGCATGCACGCTGTCCTTCGCATCCTGTCGCGCGCCTTGCCAATCTCGGCAACGCTCTTGAGCGTGGCCATGACCACGATGTGGTCTCGCTTAGGACCGTCCCAGGCGACCCACATCATGCACCCCACAGCGAGAAGAGCAGCCAGGCGCCCTTCTGCGTCTCAAGCCCAAGTTTCAGCAAGGCGGCGTCTAGTTTGTCCTGCCAGTCCTCCCCCACCACGGGTAGCTCAACCGCCACTGGGTCACCTCGCCACGCGTAGAACCTGGCCCCGTCGACGGCGAGGATGTACATCGGGTGCGAGTAGGAGCAGTGGATCTCAAGGACCACCCCTTCGCAGAAATGCGAGACGTAGGCTTCCGGGTCGCCCTCCATTCGGAACTCCTCCATCGTGAGCCTATCGACGGGGAACTCGTCGCCAAGGTCGACCCCCCAGCACAGGATTGCGTCAGTGCTGACCCCCATCAGAGCCTCCGCTTGGCCTCTTTGGAGCCGCCGCAGGTGCGACATGGCTCGTTGTCGACGTAGCAGCCGACGTAGCGGCCTGAGCCGTTGCAGTCGGGGCACTGGATAACGACGAAGTGTTCGATGACGATTTCGTCAGGCTCACCGACACACCAGGTGTCGTAGTCAGCAAGGCTCATGGTGCTCAGGAGCCGCTGGTATTCAGCCTCTGCCGACATCAAGCTGTGCTTCGCTGCCGCGTCGTGTACGGCCTGTAAGGGGTGCCGGACGCCAGCAGCATGCGCTGCAACGGACAGAGAGGGTCGCTCCCCGGTTTCGGCCGCCCGCATCGCATCAATGAACTTCTCCAGCGTCAGGTCGTTGCTGTCGTTCACGCCAAAGAGTCCATCGAGCCACCGTTCCGCCTCGGGCTCCGCCATATCCCAGAGGTTCTCCGGGATCATCTCTTCGCAAATCTCGATGACTCGGCCGTCTAGTTCCGCTTCGTAGAAGTCGCGGGCCCAGCTGTACGTCATTCGGTACGGGCCAACCCAGAACCGGTTTAGTTTTTCGGCGCGCTTGAGTTTGTCGTAGATCGTCACCATGGCTGCCCTCTCTCGGGGATGCGTTGTCCAGACCCGACCACGCGGCCGAGCTTGCAGAGTCCTTCGTCGATGGCCCACTCGCCGAGGGCCTCCCAGACTTCGCGGTCGGGGTCCTTGCGGCGGGACTTGTGGGAGTGGCGGTGGGGGATGATGTAGAGCGGGTACATGTTGTCCATGGCCTCCCCGATGGAGCGGCCCGCCTCGACATGGGCCAGCGCCTTGTTCTGCCTGACCGTCTGGCACCACCACCGGATGTAGAGCCGGCCGGCCTCCACCTGGGCCGCGTTGATGGTCCGGCGCCCACTCACCTCCAGCCCGTTGCTGAACTTGTTGGCGCTGTGCCCGTGCGGGAGCCTCCGATTGAGCTTGTGGAGCAGCCCGATGGTGCCGGGGTCGGAGATGAGGCCATGGGCAGGGATGCTCAGTCCGCGCAGGGGGCCAAGTGCACCCGTATCGGTGGTGTGAATCATCAGCGTATCGAGCTGCCACCAGGGGATGGTCCCGGTGGGCATCGCCCGTAGCTTCTTCCCGTCCTTCGTGTAGCCGTACACTTTCCACGGGTAGTCCTTTCGCGGGTAGAACTTGTCCCTTGGCCACAAGTCGAGGTCTCGGTAGTCGGCTCCCGCCTTGACGCGTTCCCAAAACCGCTCCTCCCAGTCGTCGTCGATGTCCTCGGCGTCGTTCTCGGGGATGGAGTCGCGGAGGGCCCCGAAGGCGACGCGGTTGGCGAAGTCGAGCAGCCTACCCATCGTTGGCCTCCCCGACAGGCTCGCACCAGCCGTCCTCGTTTCCATGGCCGCAGCAAACGTCGCAGGCGAAGCTGCCCTCCTCCACGCCCTCGTAGGCGCCAAAGCAAGCGGCCGGTCTCTCTCCGCAGTGGTCACACATCTGCACGTTGGCGCCCATGAGCGCGTCAATGTCGGCGCCGAGGGCGTCGCAGTCCGCCCGGGCCTTGTCGCGCTGCGCCTTGAGGATGGCGGCGTAGCGGCAAAGCACCTTCCGTGTGTGCTCGCTGGCGATGACGGATGCGACCACATTCGGCCTCCCCGCCCTCAGGCTGCGGTGGAACATGCGATCACTGACGCGAATCGAAGCCCTGTCGAGGTCAGGCATCGTCGCCCCCTTTCACCCGGTCGTCGGTCCCATACCCACGCTTCTGACTCGCCGACAGGAACATCACCTGAGCCGCGAGGCAGTCCACATGGGGCAGCTCTGTCTGCTCGTCAATGTCCTCCCCCTTCTTCAGGGCGATGAGGTGACGCTCGATGGAGCCGATGATCCGCTTCCACCCCACCCCATTGCGCCAGCCCTCTTCGTCGTAGCGGCCGGAGGCTGCACCCTTGGCGAGTGCGCGGGCGAGGCCTTCGTAGGCGAAGGGGTCCACGAGTTCGGGGCGCACGTCCTTGGCCGCGTCCTGCTTCACCTTGTAGTCGGCGAAGTTCTCGGGGTCGTGCTTGTCGCAGTACCACTTGCCCTCCCGGCACACGACGGCTGGCTGGTTGCACTGCGTGGTCACCTGGCGACGCTTGCCGAGGTCGTACCCGGTGAACTTGCGTTCGCAGCGCTCAGGCATCGTCGCCATCCTCCTCCTCAGCCGCAGCCTTGATGTGCTCGTAGACCTTGACGGCGATCCTCGCCTCCCAGTCCTCCCGGTCCTCGACCACCTCGACCCGGGCTGCAAGCGACGCGATCTGACTCGTCTGCTCGTCCTGCCGTTGACGCACCCCCTCGAGGGCGCGGTCGGTTCGGTTGGAGTCGTACCAGGCGTACGCGACAGCAGCGGCGGCCGAAACCATCGCGCCAATAAACATGACCCACTCCCAGCCTTCCCAGCCCATCAATACCCCGCCTGCACGATCACGCAATCTGCGTTGCTGTGGAACTTCTGGCCTTCGAGGTTCACGCCCCCGACGTAGCCGCTGAACATGGCGCACTCCTCACACATCTCCTCGAAGATGAGGTGTCCGCCCGAGTAGCACTCCACGATGGCCTGCGGCATCTCCTTGTCCTCGTGGAGTCGGTAGGCAACGCCGAGGCCAAAGGCCAGCATCGAAGCCACTGGCACCCACATCATCACGTCTGCGAGTTTCATGCTGCTCTCCTCATGTCCTCGTCGAGGACTAGCTTTTTGTCGATCTCAAGCCCGCGTTTGTGGTGCACGAGCCCGCACCACTGTTGTGGTGGCTGGTAGGGGAAGCCGAGCTTCGCCGAGAATGCGTCGTAGCCCTTCACTGTCCCGTTCACGATGTTGCTGCCGATCCGCTGCAGGTCGTGGAAGTGACCCACGCAGGTGTGGTCGGCGTACTTGGTCTGGTTGAGCCGATAGACGTACTTGTTGAACGGGATGGCCAAGCCACCCACCCCACCGCCGTAGCGGATCGAGTCGCCGTGCTCAAAGCGGAAGGTCCACCGGTAGACCTTGATGTAGTCGCGGTGCCCGGTGCTCACGATGCATCGCACCCGCGTGTCGTCGGCGAGGGCCCGACGGATTGCGTAGTACGCCAGGTGGGTCAGGGACCAGTTGGCACGACCTGCAGCGTGGAGCTTCCGGGTCATGCGCCCGTGGTTGCCGTCGCATTGGTACAGCAGCACCCGCTCGAGGCCTGTCTCGTTGAGCAGCCACCGGAAGATGGGCACAAACACATCGACCCAAAACTGCACCTCTTCGAGGGGGGTCATCGTGTTGTGGCTCTTGAGCTCCTCGTGGATCATTCCCTCGAGCATGTCGCCGATGCACCCGAGCAAGAGGTCTTCCACCTGGAAGCGGCTGCGCCACATGTCGATGGTCCAGGCGAGTGCCTCCGCCCACCGCTTCAGGCGAGCGATGCAGATCGTCTCGTTGAACTCGTTGAGGCCGTTGGTCTCGGCCAGGGTGACCCGGGCCCCGACGTGCACATCCGAGAGCAGAGCGACGACGGTGGCCTCCCCCTGGTCGTAGTTGATCGAGATGTCGGGGAGGGGCTTGGCGTCGTCGGCTGTGATCCCAAGCGCGATGTCGCGGATCTGCGTCGCCTCCTCGAGCTGGTCCTCAAGGGACTTCACCTCACCCTTCAGCGACCGCCGCTCACCCCTGAGCGTGGCGATGGTGCGCTGCAGCTTCTTCGCCTCGGCGTCGAGGGCAGCGCGCTCGAAGTGTTCCTCAGACGACATCGGGATCCACCTCCAGCACGCGCTCGATGTAGAGCTTCGCGGTCTTGTGATTGAGGGTGCGCCCGTGCTTCGTCTTCAGGTAGTCGAGGAGCGCCGTCATGGACGGGATGGGCTTGCCCGCGGCACGCATGCGCTCACGGGTCCGCACCCAGGCCTCGAAGGTCTCGCGCTCTGCGTCGCCCCAGTTCTCGCGCTCCCACTTGGTGCCCGGGCTCGCCCGCTTCTCGGCCCGGGTCTCGAAGTAGCTCTCTGCGTCGCTCATGGTGCTGCCTCCAGCGCATCGATCAGGGCCTCGGCGCGAGTGTTCCCAGCCCCTCGAACTGGCCAGTGGCAGGACGCGATGACCTCGTAGACGACCCAGCCCTCATCTTCGTCGTGGGCCGCCACGCAGTTCCAGCCGCACGCTTCGCGCACCAGGTGCTCGAGGCAGCCCAGCGTCGCCGGGTCGTCTAGGCTGGGTAGCAGCCCCGCTGCTGACTTCCAGAGACCCTCGTCGTCCTGGACCCGATCGCTGCTGGCGCAGAGGATTCGGTCGTCGTGCTGGTTGCACATCCCCGGCATCCATCGCCATCCCTTGCAGGCCACTGCCCGTTTCGCTAGTTCAGTTTTGTCGGTCATCTGCTCCCCTTGTGGTGACTGTTCTCCAGCTCGATTCGGTTTTGGCGGATCCGGGCGAGGCCGTCGGCGATCCACTCGTCGCGTGTTGCATCCCAGTCCTTCAGCATCTTCTGGTCGGCCTTGGCCTGGTCGCGCTCGAGCTTGAGCTCGGCACTTCGGCGCTCGGCCTTGGGTCGCCGCTTTCGCTGCGGCTTCGGTGGTGGCAGGTAGAGCTCGCGGCATGTCCGGGGTCGCCCAACCTTCCGCGCCGGCACGTCCACCCCCATCAGTCGCAGCTCCTTCAGGCGGCTGCCAATGGCCCACCGGGTGCGGCCAAGCACTTTGCCAATCTCGGCGTCCCGGTCACCGGCCGCCACCATCTCGAGGAGCACAGCGTCGTCGTCGGGCCCCCAGCATCGCTGCTCCTTGCCGAACATGCGGCGCGTCTCCGCACGCGGCTTGCTCGGCACCTCGAAGCCCTCGCGCCGGAGGTGTGCCCGCATCGCCTGGAGCGAGTACACGGAGCGGCCGAGCTCGGTGGCGATTTCCGTGTCGAGCTTGCCCTCGGCCGTGAGGTCCAGCAGCTGCTGGCGCTGCTCCGGAGTCCACGCTTTGCGGCTCATGCTGCACCTCCGAACAAGCCCGCTTGACCCTCCTGGAGGGTGCCCACGGCCCCAAGGCGCGCTCGAGCTTCGCGTGCGTACGCCGGCTCCCTCTCACACCCCATGAACCTGCGCCCAAGGCTGGTGGCAGCAACGCCGGTCGAACCCGTTCCGCAAAACGGGTCGATGACCAAGTCGCCCTCAGTGGTCACAACCCGCACAAGGGCCTGCAGCAGAGGCTGCGGTTTTTCGGTTGGGTGGGTGCTCCGTGACCGCGGAACGCGTGGGGTGGACAGGACGGATCCGGTGTTGCCCGGGTACCGGGCGGTGCCCTTGCAGAAGGCGAGAATCTTCTCGTGTTGAGCACGGAACCCCATCCCCAGGCCAGCGCTCTTCTTGTCCCAGATGACCTCTTGCCGAAAGCGTAGGCCGGACGACTCGATGGCCGGTGCAAGGTTGATGGACTGACGCCAGTCGCAGAAACAAAGCATGTGTCCCCCAGACACAAGTACTCTGTGCGCCTGGACTGCGACGGAGCGAAGGAGCCAGAGGTACCCCGCCGTGGACATGTTGTCCGACGCGAACCACGCAGTGTTTTTCACCCCCTGGCTCGTCGCGCCCATCTGCTTCGACTCCTGGAACCCACCCGAGCAATACGGCGGGTCAGTGATGACAGCGTGAACCGTGCCCGTCTCCAGGCCACTCAGCCACTCAAGGCAATCGCCAACGTGAACGCTCACAGTCCACCTCGCAGTCGGTCGTACAGGTCCACCCACTGCTCGAGCGTGGGCACGAAGGGCTGCTCGACCTCGATGTCGACGACGCCGAATGTGTGCACCGGCGGCTCGTTGCCGCGGAGCGACGGGCCACCGCAGTCGACGATCGCCCCGTAGCCGTTGAGCCGGTCGATGAACCGATGGCCGTAGCGCTTGGCGACGTAGTCGACCTTGCGATTTGTGGTGATGATCGTCTTCAGCCCGAGGCTGTGTCGGAAGTCGCAGATGTCAGAGAGCCGGCCCACCATCCGGTCGTGCTCACCAGCCTTGCCGAGGTCGTCGAGGACCAGGACGCGGCGAGTGGTGTAGGCCTTGCACACCTCGGGGTCGGACTCGTCCCAGCGAGCGCTGAGGGCGTGAGCCGAGACCAGGAGCCCGCCGCTGGGGGTGCACTCGGCTGCCATCATCGCGCCGGTGGTCTTGCCGGGTCCGTGCGGGCCGAGGAGGAGGAGCGCAGACTTGGTCGGGAAGACCCCCTGCATGACCCGAGATGGGCGACAGCCAAGCCTGTAGTCGCCGACAGCCCCGCGGAGCTCGTCGTGCCACCAGTCGCGTGCTGCACCCTCGAGCTGGTTCTCGAGGAGCCCCAGGCAGGCGTGGAGAGCCTGCGTCAGCTTACCCAGTCGCATGGCCACCTCCTGCCGCGAGAATCTCCTGCATGCGCTCCGCGGAGCTCTGTGGCCCCTGGGCCTCGGCGTCTCGGTGCTCGAGGTACTTGGCCCGCATGACCTCGAAGACCTTGCCCTCGCGGCCAAAGAGCACGCCCCAGGTGCCGCCCTTCTCCCGGCCTTCGACGACCTCGCGGGCGGTGAAGGCGGCGACGGCCTCGACGTGCTTGGCGCCGTAGGCCGACCGGATGGCGTGGAGCTGGTCCGTCTCGACGAGCCGGCCGAGCTTCTCCGCCTTGGCCCCCGCCGCTGTCCTGCCGATGAGGCTCAGGTCTGCCACTAGCCCCGAGTCCCCTGGCCCGCCTTTCGCCCTCGCGCGCGGTGGTGGTGTATTGGCTATGGCTATGGCAGTGGCTATGGCAGGGTCGCGGTCTGAAAAACGCGCACTTGAACCCTGGAATACGGTATCCGAGCCCCCAACCCGGTGGTCCCGGAATGGTGTATCCGGATAGGGTATCTGGATAGGGTATTCCGGGTCCCAGCCTGAGGGCTGTTTGTCACCCCGCCAAGGGTCGGGTGCTGCCTCCGGATACAGTATTCCGAACAGCGTCGTGAGCCGCGTTCGCTCGAACCCCTCGAGGTGCCGCTGACACGACACATTGTTTTTCGGACCCGAGAACCCCTGCTCATCGAGCCCCATCACCAGCCACACCTGCTCGGCGTCGGGCTCCACCATCACGTGCCGGGCACTGCACAGCTCGTTCAGGGCCGACCGGGTCTCCTCCTCAGAGAGCACAGGACGCCCCAGGCGGCGCACTGAGACCTGGTGAAAGCAGGACGGGTGCCCGCCGGTGGCGAGCTTCAGGAACACGTTCTGGGCGATAGCCGAGAGCATGGACGTGCGCGGGTGCGTCCAGAAGTCCGTACGGACGCGCCGGTAGGTCGGGTTCGTCATCAGTAGACCCTCTGCAACTTTCTGTGGAGCTCTCGATTTGCCTCGCGCAACGCACCGACCTCCTCATCCAGCCGGTGACACTGCTTGCGAGAGCGCTCCAGGATGTCGAGGAGACGCCCGAACGCCTCCTCCTTCATGATCATCAGGCCGTCCTTGCGGTCGTGTTTGAGGCGAACGACAGGGAGCGTGTAGAGGTCGGGCCAGGTCCACCCGTCTGGAGTGCGTGCGTCCCGGCTACACACCCACGCCTCGGCCTGCTCGAGGCCCGGGCGGACACAGGTCCAAGACGCCTTGTAGCGCTTCGACTCGATCGCAAAGTCCACGATCGGCCCCACCGCCAACACGTCCGGCCCCTTGTCGGAGCCGCCCCCTTGCTTCGCGCGGGTGCACCGGTAGCCCCAGCCCTCGAAGAGGTCGACGACCTCTCGCTCGCCCTTGTTGCCCTTGGCTTTCGAGTCAGGCACTGACCTCTCCAACGGTTGGGGGCCGGACACTCGTGAGAACCTCGCCGTAGGGCTCAAAGGCGAGGGTGAAGCGCATCAGGGTTGGCTGGTCACGGGCGAATAGGACCGCCGTCGTGGCCGACTTGCCTGCCCCATCGCTGTCGCGGCCGCCCCAGGGGAACGACACACGGCGGTCGAGCTCGCAGCGAAAGAGGCCCTGGACGAACTTCCACGCCTTCGTGCTGTGGTCGTGTCGAAGGACGGCGATGCCCTTGCTGCCCTGGGCGTACTCCCTCCGACACCGCTCGACCCAGGGACCAGGGTTCGAGTACGGCGGGTTGCAAAACCAGGTGTCACCCCAGCTGTAGAAGAGGCCATCAGCACGTTCGGCAGTCGCCCCGAAGGCAGTGCTCTCCCCCTGCAGCTTCTCTGGGTCGCAGGCCGGATTGAAGTACGCGCGGCGCGACCTCACCGCGCTGTAGGGGTTGCTGGCAACGTCGAAATCCACCACCCCCAGAACGGAGAACACAACCTGGCACAGCCAGTCAGGCGTGTTGCTGTGGTCGAGGTCGGGGCTGCCCTCCCGCCGACCCTCACGGTGGAACAGCCAGGGGTCCCGGACCTTCAGCTCAGAAAGTGAAGTGGGCACGGATCGCGTCTCCCTTCCTCGCGGCTCGGGCCTCATCCCGGCGGCGATGCTCTTGGCGCACGTGCTCGCGCGCTTCGTCTTCTTGGATGTCTGGCTCCCCGAGTTCATCGAGGCGCTGGTCGATGCACTCCTCGGCGACCGACGCCATGGATCGACCGGTGCGCTTGCAGTAGGCACGGAGCCGCAGGTACTGCCTCGGCCTGAGGCTGATCGACTTGCGGAGCTTGGAGGAGACGGGCATTAGTCGACCTCCATGCCGAGCGCGCGCATCGCCTCACCGATCCAGATCGCCGCGGCCTCACACGACGCCTGCTTCTCAGCCTCGGCGACAGATTCGCAGCAGTCCTCAAGCTCGAGCATGCATCGGTCGCGTGCCGACATCAGGAGTCGGTTCACGTTCTTGAACACCGACTCGTCGAGGTGGTGGTATGTCGTCCCCCTGCCCATCAGTCGCGCCCCCTCAGCAGTGCGATTCGGATGGCCCGTCGCAGCACGTTCGAGT
>ENA-OWNT01001070-OWNT01001070.1-seawater-metagenome-genome-assembly--contig:-NODE-1070-length-40954-cov-4.143871_pt1 | contig 40954 bp, 47 predicted proteins | sample MGYA00238136_ERZ651165 | MGnify/ENA primary metagenome ERZ651165 (study PRJEB26861, sample SAMN08777766) | seawater metagenome | isolation source: coastal seawater | place: USA: Florida | collected...
CTGGTTCCGACGTGAAGCGACGCACATGGCCAGGTATTGACCGATGCTCCGCCTCATCAATTATGGACTGCAAAGTCTGAGCGTCTGGGGCCGATTGGCGACGACTTGCTTTGCGGGCGGAAGATGAAACCCGTTTCGCTACAGAAATGCCGCGAACCGTAAGGGACGCCTGTAATGACGGTTGCGAAATGGATCTTTCGACCTCGAGGCCACCTTTGTTGGAATTTCTGTTCGTTGGCGTTGCTACTGCCCCGCGACTCGGCGTTGAAACACGTCGTTGATCTGCGGCTCTGTTCAGTGAAGATGGAGGGGTACGCGAGCCGGTACTGTCCGTGGATGGTGACGTGGGTGCCAACGGGTTCCGTCGGCCAGCGGCTTCACCGTCACTCGATTCCAATGCGTCTAAAAGATTTTCACCGTCACTGCAACCGCTGTCGCTTCGGGAACGACTGCGTCCGGACTTCATTACTGCGGACAGCGACGGCCAGCGAGTTTTTTGCGGTTGTCGCTCAGGTTCAGGACTTTCAAGTAACTTGGACAATATGTCCCATTTTGACCTAGCGGGAGAAGATGGCGGTTTCGTGTCACCATCCACGTTGCGACCCTCGTTCGTCGACGATGGAGCCCAAGACACACCCAAATTTGCAAACAACTGTTGAGATGAGCTCCTTGACCGTGACTTTGGCGTCCGCCGCCGTCCCCTGTTGGCCACAGACTCCGACATCGCGCGTTGTCTGCTTGGGGATTTTCCACGCTTAGATTCGTTCATCATCGCTAGCATGACGGACGAGAGCGTTGGCTTCAGTGATGTTGCACGTGGCCGGCTTCTAGGCGAGTATTCCGACTGGGACCGTGGTCGGGAAGGTCTGGACGCAGGCTCGGTTTCGGCGGTGGCAGGTGCTTCGCCAGTACTGACCTCACCGCCGGCCTCATTGTCGTTGTTGGTTTCACTGACTGGTGGGAAATCGCTCATTGTTCAACCTACCACGTCCTGAATGCCAACGTGTCAGCGCTGAAGGTGTGCCAGTCGGCCACGCTCCATTTGGACACAATCTAGTCGTGCCATTGCGCACAACTGTCGACCGCCCGAGCGGACGGACGAGCCCACAGCGCACCTCGTTCCTCCACAAGCAGCTTGGGAGGGAAGGAATGCCACAAAGCCAGAGTGACCAAGGTAAAATACCAAGCAAACGACTGACAAATTTCTTCGCCTCAGCGCTGATTTTGCACGTGGCACGTCACCGACGAGCGGCAGACATCTCCAATTGACAAGGGCGCAAGGTGCAAAGCGACAAGCACACTCAAGGACTTCACACTCCGGCATGTGTTCAACTCAACAGCGCACCTTGCAAGCCATACGAAGTCCTCGACCACACAGCCACCAACGCCACCCAAGGTTAATTATATTAAGGCAATCACACCTTGCAGATGCGTGCCCGGTCACACGAAGAGCACACCAGCCCACGCCAGACCAAACAAACAAAGCAGTTGGTGACAACGAACGAACGAAGCAGCGAACGAAGCAGCGAACGAACAAACGAACAAACGAAAACAAACGAACGAACGAACGAACGAACGAACGAACGAACAAACGACCGTCGGTCGTCGTTGTTTCTTACGGTTGCCTGCCGATAACTACCTATCTACTACTGCGATTATCACATTTTGTACCTTTATACCCACTGACTATTTGCATAATCCTAATTATAGATATCACCATCGCTTCGTGTGTTGTGTCGTTTGTTTGAGGGGGGAGCTTTGTGTGTGGCGCTGGACTCGTCCGCTCACTCTCAGCTTCATGCAGATCTAGAGTTCACTCGTTCACTGTTACTCACTTATAATCATCCATTTTACCACGGCACTCATTCGCTCACTCCGGGAGAGTTATAATCAGTGAATCGTCAGTCGTTCACTCACAGTCCCACAAATCAGCGGGAAAGCGAAGTCGGTCAGACAATGAACCAATCGTTGAGATAAACTTTGGCGGTTTTTCGGCTGCACGCAGCTTCGTCGCAGTTGGAGTATAGTGGAGGTGTGATGCATCCATGCATCCGTGCACACAGTCTATCTTATCTTGATTACGCAGTTGGAGTAGTGAAGGTGTGATGCATCCGTGCATCCGCACACAATCGATCTTTTTGAAGAAATTGTCGATCGCGACAGATATACACCAAAAAGTCTCCATCTTTGGCTTGAATTGATTGATTCCGGGACCAAGTCGATCACTTTGCCAAAAGAAAGATGGCAACGGGTACTATGAGCTACATCTATGTTAAATTATACTGTGTTTTGTCGCTTACGCCGTCCCGTGATCTTGCTGGAACTTGCGAAGGGCTAACTTCAACCACAACACGCGCCAGGGTTCATCTCGGAGCACAGCCGTGGCCTCTGCGTCAGATCCAATCCATGGAGGGTATTCCTGCTCTTGTTGTGTGGTCGTCTCGACGAACCGGCATACACCGTCCGTTGAGAATTGCAATTCCCAGTCGGCCATGGTGTCGCTGTTGCAAAAGAACTGTTTGTCCATTTCGAAATGGGATTCCCATTCTGGTGGCATTACAGGATCATGGTGCGTTTCACCAGTGATTCTGTTCTGGTAGTACTTACTGCCAAACTCCTCCAGCTCATCCCAGTGATCGGCCTAAGAGAAAAATGTAAAATCCGTGTTAAAAAGAACAGCGCCGGAGCGGAGCCGGACTCAGGAAATGGTCACAGCGACACTCTTCACGTACAGGATCAATGCGGTGCACGAAGTTTGATGTGTCGTTGATGCCCTGCTGATCGTCTTGAGGGTCCAGGGTGTAACGCATTTCGACATCCTCGTCGCTATTTTTCGACTTCTTTGACTTTTTGTCTTTTTTCTTCGATTTCTTGTCCTTTTTCTTCGAAGAGGTGGGCGAAGCATCCGTCGACTTTGATTCTTCGCTGTGCTTTTTCTTCTTGGAAGAATGACTGTCGAACTTTGGAAGTTTCCATGCAGTTTCACCAGTAACCCGATTGTAGAAGTAGTGTGCGTCGTAGTCGTGAACTTCTTCCCAGTCGTCTCGCGGGTCATGATCCTACATCAGTCGAAGGCAACAGCATAATTAGGTCCCAAAAGCAACGGCGCGCCCAAAATAACAGGATCAGTGCGTGAAACATACATCCTCAGTCTCTGCTGTTTCGCCGCTTGGTCCATCGTCGTCCAGGTCGATGAATCCCTCTGGTTTCTCCCATTGCGACTCCTGAGTGACGTTGTTGTAGTAATAAACACCACCGTCATCCACGACCTTCTCCCACGGACTCACGGCCACCTAAGGGGAAACACGATGATCAAAGAGAGTCAAAATTCAATAACCGCCGCTTGGCAACGCGAGTAGAATTCTGGCCCACCTGAAATGGATTGTCGTAGGTACTGACATGCGTTAAGGTATTGTAGAAGAAAATTGTTCCACAATCCTCTTGTTGAGTCCAATGGCGCATAGTATCGACTGCACTCTCCGTCCAGTTGATCACACCAAAAAGATGCATGAACGAGTCAAGGGTGGCAGGAACATCCACATCATACTCGTCAAGAGCCTTCAAGACACACATACACGTCTTGCGTGAACACACAAATGATCGGTAATCATGGCGCAAAAACTGAGATGTGCCTACCTCGTCAAGTGCGTCGCCATGCCCAGGAGCAATTTTGTCGAAGAATTCCACCAACGTCTCTGTGACCATGTTTTTATTGTGTTCCACAGCTTTCCCCCACAACCAGGTTCCAAACTGGTTGTTGGAAACAGGAGCCTGCCCTTGTCCATCATCGGGCAGAACGGCCTTCAATAGCTTAAAGATGTCTTGATTTGAAGTTAAATATTGGGGCTCGTGTCCCGCGTCGGTTTTGTGCAGCGGGTTGGCTTTGGCGTCAATCAAGAGTCTCACAATTTCCACATGATTTTCTTGCGCCGCAATACTCAAAGGAGAAAACCCATCATCTCGGCACAATTCCATCTCGGCATCAGCCTGCAGGAACGTAACAAAGCGGCGTCATCAATTTGCAATACAAGATGCTGCAATGAAGACGACAAATCCTACCTTCAACAATTGCGCGACGATGTCGGCATGGCCCTCCTGCGCTGCAAGAAACAATGGCGAAGAGTTGTCGTGCACAGGAACATCGAGCGCGTCAACGGAATGTTCCAGCAGCTTTCGTACGACTTGAACATGGCCAGACTGGGCCGCTGCCGCCAACGCTGTTGCTCCCTCACCATCCTACGGAAAAAAATGCTCGTCAAGCCACAACTCCACGCACGAAACACGACGACAAAAGAAAACCGAACCTGGAAAAAGACGTTGCTCTTTTTCGCAAGAAGATATTCTACAATATCTGATGCTCCAGAGTATGAAGCAATGACCAATGGAGAAAACCCTTCACCGTCGACTGTGTTGACATCAGCCCCCTCCTCCACAAATGATTTGACCTCTTGCAACTGTTTCTCCACAACAGCTTCCAGGAGCAGGGTGTTGGCCTCCTCAATGTCCCAGCTCTTCATTTTGTTGTCGTAGGATTCCAAAACAGACTCCTTGGTCTCCTTTTTCGACTCGGCCATTTTAGCGGCAACCTTGTCCGCAGCCCTGGTGGCCGCTTCTGTGGCCGCCTTTGCCGCCTCTTCGGCTTTGCGCCTCCGCTCCGCCGCAGCGGCTTCAGACACTCTTTTGGCCTCAGCGGCAGCTGCGGCCGCAGCTGCCTCCTGTCGCTTTTTCTTTGCTGCCTTTCTCTCTGCGGCAATGCGTTCCGCTTCTTCAGCTGCTTCAGCCATAATCTGCGCAGTTTCCTGCTTAGCCTTCTCGACTCGTGCGTCTTTCGCCTTCTGAGCTGCCTCTGCAGCCTTTTCTTCCGCGATGCGCGCAGCCTCTGCGGCTTCGGCGGCCGCTTTTTCGGCAGCAAGCCTCTCTTCCTCCTCACGCTTTTGTTCTTCTAATCTCGCGGCTTCTTCTCGTTCAGCCTGCAATTGAGCCTCTTCTTCTCGTCTCTTCTGCTCAGCCTCGGCGTCAGCACGTTCCTTGGCCAGCCTCTCCTCTTCTGCCTTGGCAGCGGCGATTTGTTCGGCGTACGCCTTCTCTGCGGCCAGACGCTCCTCTTCGGCCTTTTTCTGTGCAGCCGCACGCGCCTGGTCTGCCCGCTCCGCTGCCTGCCGAGCCGCGGCGGCCACTGCTGCAGCGGTCTTCATCCGAGCAATGCGCTCAGCTTTGAGCTTGGCCGAGGCCTCCTTTTCAGCAGCAAGCCGGGCAGCCTCCGCTTCTTCGGCTGCCTTACGTTCGTTCTCATCACGAATAGCAGCGATGCGCTCAGCCTCCGCCTTTTCTTCTGCTGCTTTCTGCTCCGCTAGTTTTGCCAGTCGCTCTTCTTCTGCTTTCTCTGCGGCCAATCGTTCAGCCTCTGCCTTTTCCGCAGCAATTCGTGCTTCTTCCGCCGCCGCCGCTGCTTTCTCTGCTTGAATACGCTCTGCTTCAGCGCGCTCCTTCGCCTGCACACCCAAAAACACACAAATTTTTAGAGAAGTCGCACCACGCCGACAGAAGTCCACCACGCCGATAGAAGCTTCCACAATTCTATCACGAACCTCTCGCTCCGCCTGCGCAATCTGTTCTGCCAACGCCTTCTCTCGTGCAATGCGTTCTGCCTCGGCCTTGTCAGCCTCTTCCTTTTGCCTTGCGGCTTCGGCGGCCCTTTCTCTGGCTAAGCGTTCTTCTTCCGCTTTCTTTTCTGCCAACGCCTTGGCTTTTGCCCGGCTCTCCGCCTCGGCATTTTCAGCAGCTAAGCGTGCTTGCTCTGCTGCTGCCGCTGCTGCAACAGCCGCTTTGTCAGCTTCCGAATCTTCCTTTTTCGCTTGCTTCCTCCTGCGTTCGCGCTCGAGCTGTTTTTCTTGACGCTTCTTGCGCTTCTCCTCCTCAGCTGCGAGTGCTTCTTGCCTCTCTCGCTGTAGTACAGACAATGTCGTAATCAGCGATCGCACCTTTGATATGTAGCACCAAATGTTTCCCCAACTCTTACCTCCAGTTTCTCTTGACGCTCTTCGTCCAACTTGCGTTTACGAGCAGCTGCGGCTTCAACTGCTTTGCGATTTTCTTCCGCGGCTCGTTCTTGAGCAGCTTTTTGTGCCAAAGGATCGAGCTTGCCCAACACAGCTCTTTTGCCAAACACATCTTGCTGGACAGGTGCCACAATAGCGGTCTCCGACTCCGGGTTGAGGTACGCTTTCAGGGCAGCCTCTTTGCGACTCTCTACTTCCTGCTCGGACAAAGCCACGGTGGGTTTGGCGGTTGACAATGCCACTAGTGACGCGTCTTGCTTCATGCGTGCCATCTCCAACTTTCGCTCCATGTCCTGAACAGGGATACCACCGGTTTTACTTTCGATTGGCTGAAGGGTATTTTTGCGTGGACTTTTGCCCTTTTTGTGCTTTTTGTGATGACGCTTGTGGTCGTGTGCAGGATTGGTGATTTTGACATCAGACTTGACAGCCTCGAATCGGAAAGTCGCTTTCTTGGAGCGTTTGTCATCAGCTTTCGGTCGCAAGTCTGTGGGTAGTTGGCCGGCCAGATTTTTCACTGGCTTCGCATTTGCGCGAACGAGCAGTTCGATGATCTTCTCGTTTCCGTTCTCGTACGCAAAATGCAACACAGTTTGGCCACGGAACGTTTTTGCGTTGGCGTCAGCTCGCGATCTCAAAAGAACCTCGGCGACTTCAGCATGTCCTTGGTACACCGCATCCATAAGGACAGTTGTGCCACTCTCACTCTGGGCGTTAACGTTGATGGCGGATGACCTTACAAGATCTTTGACTAAGTAGGTGTTGCCGGACGCACACGCCTGCGAAAGTTGTGTAAAGGACACGGGCATGGGTAAGTACTTGAAGACATGCTTTGATCACTTGCACACTAAGCACCATTGTTGCCTTACCTTGCTCAGATCATCGGAATACATGCCTTTGCCGTCACCTGATCCAATCCCAGCGACCAATCGCCCGAGATCTTCTGGAAGGAGTCCAATGTAATTCTTGACTTTCATCGCCTTATCGGAATGAATTCCTTTCATGAGGATGGGGACCAGGTCTGAGAAACCACGTTGAATGGCAAGGTGCAACGCGGTATTCTTTCGGTTGTTCTTTAACGAGATGTCGGCTCCACAAACCATCAACAGATTTACAATTTCCTTGTTGCCGGCCCAGCATGCATCCATCAATGGTGTAGCGCCTGTTTTCTTGGAGGCACTGTTGATGTCCGCTCCCTTCTCAATGAAGTAAGCGGCCCCGCTGACATCGCCAAACTGGCATGCCAATCTAAGCTTGTGGTTTAACTTTCCTTTCAGGTACAGCATCTTCGCCGGGGTGAGCCCCTTTTTGTTCAAAGCCAACTTGTTCGCACCCTGTCGTTCCAGAATTCGAATCACCGGCAGATGGAACTGTTGGTAAGCCATGTGCAAGGCGGTGTTGCCTGCTTTGGTCTGCGAAATACGATGCAAAGAGTGTTAGACCGCCTTTTCTAACGAACACACGAACTCGCTGCTCCTTACCTTGTGCTCAATGTCAGCACCGCTACGAAGCAGGAAGTCGACGACGTGCGAGTGTCCAAACCAGACGGCATCCATCAGCGGCGTTGAGCCGGCCATGGTCTTGAAGTTGACATCAGCGCCTTGCAAAAGAAAAAATTCGGCATTCTGCAAATCTCCGTGTTGACATGCGACCTTGAGTTTACGATCCAGTGGCAGCTTGGCATACATGAACTTGCGGGGAGTGAGACCCTTTTGGTTCAAAATTTTGTGTGAAGGACTGGCTCCGTGCGACTCTAAGTACTGAATCACTGCATACTGCTGCTTCTGGTACGCGTAGTGCAGTGCGGTGTTGTTCTGAAAGTTGACAGCGTTGACAGTTGCCTTATTCTTGATGAGCAGTTTCACGATTGAAATGTATCCAAGCCGAGACGCCTCCATGAGGTAAGTCGATCCCGCAGGACTGCGCGCATTGACCCAAGCTCCCCGGGAAATTACGTCTTTCGCGGCCACCAGATCATTCGATTCCACTGCTTTCTTCAGCTGTAACTGCAGCGCCATCTCGTTCATGGTGCTCAAAATTTTGATTTTGACTACCGCCGAGCGCACCATTTGGCGGAAGCTGTGATCACGAGTGGCTGGCATGATGACGTCTCGCGCTGGCTCAGCCACCGACAGATGTCGCCGTGGCTGTCTGGAGGCAGCGGCCAAGGTTGGTGCTAACACCGACTTGCTTTCGTGGTGATTTTCAGAGTGTTCCTCCTTGATGACAGAAGGCAGCAGTGCACGGAAGAGCCCGTCAGGCACGCCGCCTGAACGCACGATACCGAATCAAACACTTTTTGTCTTGCTTTCCCTGGCACATTATTATGACGGCGACGAAATGGTTCGGTTGGTCGGTGGTGGCGAGAGTTGGCATTTTCGTTCTCATCAGTTGCTCATTACCACCACCAGTGGACACACCAACTCGTGGCTCACTTACCCTTGGCCCGGGCCTTCACAGAGGAAGCTTATGGTCGATTCACAGTCAACAAACCAACCAACCAACCGACCGACCACGCCTCAATCCGGTTGGTCAGTGTAGGCCACGTCGTCCTCTCAAAGTCGCACGACAACATCTCAACATCTCACGCTTCGTCCTGTCCGTGGGGTTGTTCGTCCGCCACATCAACCACAAACTCCCACCCACAGTCAACTCAAAACTCAACTCACGAAATGTACCAAGCTTCCCTCGTCGTCTTCCACCGTCTCCTACCGTTCCATGATCAATTGTCGTTCGTCGTCCCGTCGTCCCGTCGTCCGTCGTCCGTCGTCCGGCGTCTGGCGTTCGTCAGTCAACTTTTCTTTGTCACAGTGTCACAGTCAGCGTCGGTGGGTGGAGGGCGGAGGGCGGAGGGCACTTCAGGCAGTCAGCAGTCAACGCCGACGGAGGGAGGACAGCGAAAGTGAGTGAGTGAGTGAGGTGAACGAACGAACGAACGACCGCAACGAACGAACGAACGAACGAACGAACGAACGAACGAACGAACGACGACAAAGAAACGACAACCACGAACCAAACAAACAAACAAACGAACAAACGAAGGCAGGAACGAACGAACGAACGAACGAACGAACGAACGAACGACGACAAAGAAAGAAACGGACAACGAACGAACGAAAGTTGAGGACGGACGGACGGTCGGTGACTGTGAGACTGTGAGTGAGTGAGTGATAAAACGGCTCACTCACTCACTCCCTTTCAGTCACTCACTCACTCACAGCCCCTCTCACTCACTCACTGTTGTCGGCTGGGCTGTTGGCTGGCTGGTTGGCTGTTTGTCAACACCGCAACGCCGCAACGCCGCAACGGCTCTCACCACCATCAGCCTGTATGCTCCACACGCCCATCCATCCATAATCCATCATCGTCTGCGTGCAAAAACGTTTTGACCTGCGGGCCTCATAAAAATAAAACTGCGCAAACTGCGCGAAAAGACGACGAGAAATAGCGAACAAATCAGCGGTGCAAAACGTTTTGACTGGCGGGCCTCATAAAAATAAAACTGCGCAAACTTTGCAAAAAAGACGACGAGAAACAGCCAACAAATCCATTCATTGTTTGGTGGCGGAGAGAGAATGCGTTGTGGGTGTACAAACACCCACTAACTCCACACGTCACAGATACTGGGTGTGTGAAAGCCCATTACCGTAGGCCATCGGTGGGTGGGTGGGTCGGAGCGTGTGGGCGTGTGGGCGTGTGGGTGAGCTATGGCTGGGCTTGCTGGCTCATGATACCGCCCCAGCCCAGCCCAGGCCCCCCCAGCCGTCCAGCTCTCTCTGCTCTCTGTGCTCTCTCTGCTCTCCCTCTCTCACTCACTCACAGTCAGCGACTTTGCTGGCTCATGCAGGCACGCACGCACGCACTCACTCTTCATTCATTCACTCTGCATCCGCCGGAAACTGCGAAACTGCGAAACTGCGAAACTGCGGCAGCCGAGGCAACAAACGAAGGAAGGAAGGAAGGAAGGAAGGAAAGACGGAAGGAAGGAAAGACGGAAGGAAGGAAGGAAGGAACGATGGCACGAACGATGACACGAAAGAACGATGGCACGAACACGATGGCACGAACGATGGCACGAAGGAAGGATAGCACGAACGATGGCACGAAGGAAGGAAGGAACGGAGGAAGGAAGGAAGGAAGGAAAGAACGAACGATGGCACGAAGGAAGGAAGGAAGGAAGGATAGCACGAACGATGGCACGAAGGAAGGAAGGAAGGATAGCACGAACGATGGCACGAAGGAAGGAAGGAAGGCAGGAAGGAACGATGGCACGAAGGAAGGAAGGAACGGAGGAAGGAAGGAAGGAACGACGGTGCTTACACGGACGCAGACTCTTCTTTCTGCTGGTGTTGTTGATCGTTTAGCAACGAATGACGAACGATGCCGACATCGACGAGAGGCTACAGTTGGTTGGCGGGTTGCGCATTAAGTGTGTGTGCACGGTTGTCGGTCTGAGTGTAAGTACCACATGTGCATTGCGTGTTGCTGATGAAGACATGTCGTTGCTGTTACGACTGTTGTTTCTGGTGGTGGTTGGTTGGTGGACGGGGAAGCATTCGTTGCGGAATTGTGGCCTGCTGCGAGAGCCGCGGAATTGAGACGCAGTCAGGTTCGGTGCAAATGTTATAATTTATGCTGCAAGTATTGAATTCGCTTGTTCCTTTTTACTGCTGGAAAAAGTAGATGTGTGGACCACAGCTGCCACTCGAGTACCATTGCTTTTTTGTTGCGCGGCGACGCAGAAGCCACGAATGTCTTCCGCACGACTGCAGTGACCTCTAACAAATCGGCGGTCTCCGCCCGCGTGCGACTATGCACTGTGTCTGTGTTGCGATTGTACTGGCGGTGCAGGGCATAATGGGTTGCGCAGCACAGGCCGTTGCTGGAGACGTGGATGCGCTTGCTCGTCTGGAAAGCACTTGGCTGGCTACAAGAATTGATGTAAGCCTTCTGGATCTCAACACTGTGTGCCAGCTGATCCTTGAACCACCAGCACCAGGCGGATCGCAATCTGTTGCTGGCGGGGCCGCAACGCAGACATATCTAGCCGTCCAAAATAAGGTCCACAGCACAAAATCCAAGAGACCGACACAGAAGATGCAGCAAATTGAGGGAGAATACGTAAAACTCGGCGACGTGAGTGTGAAAGATCACTACACAACGGAAGTCTTCGTGTCGACCTCATTGAATTCATTCGTCGTGAAGCATTCACCTGGTGCCGAAGCATCATCAACGACTTTCATGCCACCTTCCAACGCCACCGCGATCGACAAGAAGACAACCTGGCACATTTTCAGCAGGATCGAAGAATACACCTCCAGTAGCTATCGTGGTTCTGTCGACAGTTGGTTTTCGTCTGAAGGTGCCGTTAACCGTGGCTTGTGGCAAAGTGTGTCTGCGGATGCGACGGACGTGAAGCCTTTAGAATTTTCTTGTCGCCCAAGCAAAACCAAACTTTCTCGACACCACGCGCAGCGAATAGAGACTGTCGCACCCGAATTTGTGAATCATCAATGTGATTCGGCGAGGAGCTACGTCGACAAGCGAAGAAAGAACCAACAAAATCGAGGACCCACCTCTTTTGATTGGTTTGTTGACGCAGTTTGTCAAATCCATCGTGAATATCTGTTCGATCCGAGCCAGCAGTATTTCAGGGACAACGAAGATATTTCCGGCGATGCCATCATTCAAATGGACGAGCTTTTAGCAGAGCTGCACTGCATGAACTACCAGTACCACCTTGCCGCAATGTGCTACTTTCGTGGATTTCGGCACCATCTCGCTCAAAACCGACCTTGGCCACCTCCAGTGTCCGACGAATCCCCCTTGCTCAACGCTATCGAACAGTTTCTTGAATCAATCGCGATGGCACGGCACCATGAGGATCTTCGTGATGCTCGAACGTGGCTGATTACGTTCAACACATCATTAGTTGCCCCTCCGCGGGATTCCGCTTGGGTAAGATTGTATTTTCACAGCTTCTCAGGCGCCAGTGTTTCTCACTTTCTGTCTTTGCGTAGGCGAACCGGCTTGTGCTCTTAGAAGCTGTGACGGCTTTCCAGCTTGGAAACTACAAAGATGCGGTTTCACTCATGTTGGATTTGACTCCCAAGGTGAAGTTCGACTTCACGGCGACATTCGTATTGGAAGGTTTCCTGCGCACTTGGGAAGATGCAGCGTCGAATGGTGCGCTCCCAGCCCCAGAACATGCAATTCTCACGAATGTCAAGAGGCAATTGGCATCATCCGCGCAGCGGTACTCACAACTCCAAGGACAATTCAAGTCGGACTACACCGGATTTAGTATTCCTTTGGAGCCATACAACAACATAGGAACGTGTGAGGAGGAGGAGAACGAGTGTACTGATGATGACAGCAACGGACGAAGTGGCGGTTTGCCACGCATTTCGTCGTGGCAACCAGACCGACTGGATCATATCCCCACACGCGAAGAATTCGAGGAATATAAGCGCCAAAGAAAGCCCTTCATCGTATCGGTAAACAACACCGACGATGTCTCGTGTCCTCCGACATTGGTGGGCCTTGGGTTAGAGAGTGCGTGTCAGTGGGACGCGGAGTATCTTTGCAATCGAGTCCCAAACGAAAGGGTCAGTTGGTTTGGTTGCCTTGTGTCGCAGTGGTCCTTCGCTCACCGTTTGCATGTGCATCTCTATGGAAGGTATGGCTGCATGCTCCCATTAACCGAACACTGGAAGGTGCTCCACAATTTGGTGTAGCTTGGAAACCATCGTTGAGACAGTGAGTTTTCCAGTGGGGCTGACAATGGCCGCCGATGGAGAATCGGTTTTGTTGGGGCACGAGAGTGTAATGTTTGTTGTGTTGCGTGTCAACTTTGTTTTGGAGCAGGTACACTCCGTTTTGTGACTTCGTGCACGAGTGCTTCGATTCTGACGACGGATCACAACCTGTGTCCGAGAGGTACTTTGACTTGGGATCGACGGTGTCGAGCGATGTGTGGCGATTTCCATTGAATGTTTTGAGGAACGAACTGTCGTACCCATCGTTCCTGGAACCACGTGACGTCGTGACTGTCGCACTTTGGATGGGAGCCGCTCTGAACAGTTCCCCTTCGAACAGTGGTACGTACAGGACACAGAGGCTTGCAAATGCCGGTGCATTGCGTAATTTTCTGCTCTGTGTTGCTGCAGGGCTTCACTACGACAATTTGGACAACTTCCACGTGGTCACACACGGCCGCAAACATTGGAAGATTTTCAGTCCCAACGATGCGGGTCGAATGGATTACATCCAACCGCCACAACAGGTACAGGGGTTGATGCCAGAAGCAGACCTTGTGACCTTGCATCACTCACGTGCTCTCGCTGAATAATGCAGGTCACTGACCAAGGTTACATTTTGAACATCGACGAGGTTGATACGAAGTTCAATGCGTCTGCACACAACGCCAAACATATTTTGGCAACTTGGGACCGCCGTGGGTTGATTGGACGTTTCAGCCGTCGTGGCCGAGCGTTTGACACTTTACATCAACATGAAGGCGCCAACCCAGACTTCAAAGAAGCAACCGTGGCAGAATTCGATTTAAACACTGGAGAAGGCCTGTTTTTGCCCGCCGGATGGGCACATGAAGTGGAGTCGGCCGGTACGCATATCGCCGTGACGTATTGGGGTCGACCTGATGATGGCCAATTCACAGCGGATGCTGTATCCAAACACAAAAAGATCGCCGTGACGAACTCAAAGCTGAGCAAGCGGGCAAAAATTCTTCAAAGCCGCGCGTGAAAAGGACATTTCGGCAACCCAACGAGGTGGCAACGTGCAGACACGTATCTGACGATGAGTGTGGCTGATGTTGATATAACGTTTATTGTGTCAAAGTCGCGTACGTTTGCCACGCAAAGTGTACGATTAAGTATGATCGTGCTCACAGAGAGACCTCAAGTCGCTGAGCCTCTTGCATGATCGTTAGCCGTGCTCCGAGCGACATGACTCCAATCGCCTGCGAGAGTCCATCACAAGTCAAACGCAAACATCTTCAACGCACAACTGTAGCCATGGACGGCGCTCGACGCACCTTCAATTGATCATTCGATAGCAGCGGTAGCAATTCAAGACAAATTTCTTCTCGCTCAAATGCGTGAAGATACTTCTCGAGTCCAAGGCCACACAAAAATCGCCTACACGGGTGCGCAAAGTAAGTGCCGTGCACAAATGCATTGGGTCATCGAGTAGCCACCGTACCCGAGCGGAGATTGTGGTTGTCTGCGATCGGTCGTAATTTCATGCCGAGGCGAAAGGCACACAGACCGCTCACTGTCAAGATCCTCGTTCTGGTAATAGACACATGCCAGCGTGAGGTCGCTCTCCAAAAAACGAGCAAGCATAGTGCATGGTGGCAACGAACGTGGGAGTCGTATTTAGGTTGTGAAAGTGTGACCACCGGCTGCTGCTGTCTTTGCATTAGTTGCTGTCGCAGCGATTCAATTTCGTTCGTCAAACGTGACTCGTTTTCTTCGCATTTTTCTTGATGTCGGGCTAGCTGCTGTCGAAGCTAGAATGCAGAACTCAAGTGAGTGTTCACAACACGACGCCAATATCTACGACACAAGTGGTCTACCTCAGAATTTTCGCTTGTGAGAGTTTCTGTTTGAGTTTCCAAGTCATTTCTCCTGTAAATGGAGCTCAACAGTTAATCTGTGCGAATGTTTGGGACGCAACAAACGCAGCACATCAATGCAAACGTACACTTTCTCAACCACGACGAGTTTTCGAACCAATTCGTCTTTCTCCGACTCAAACAACGCAGACTGCACAAAACAAAAAGAGACAGTGAGTTGAGATGGTGTCATTCATACACAGTGCGTACGCATCAAGGTACCCTGGCGACAGAATCGGTCAGCCGCGACCGTGTCCCAGCTAATTGTTGTTGCAGGTCTGCAACGTGACTCTGGGCATCGGTTGCCGCTTTCCTCAATGACGACATCTGTGGACAACATTCTCAGTGTTCAGCGGTTGTGCGGGAAAATCAAAATCAGCCGCGGTGACATACCTTGCTAGCTCCTTCAGCTCGCGCCACGGCAGTTCGAATGTCTCCTTGTGTTGGTGACTGTCCGTTGGTCTCCACCAGTAACACTTTGGCAGCATCTCTTTTACGAAGAGCGGCTTCGTAGTTCCCGACTTCGGCAATGTAGGTTCGCATTTGGCCCTTTCCTTTAATTGTTCGTTCCCCATAGTCGTGAAACTTTGCTTTGTCCTTGAGATGTTCATAAGTGGTGTTGCTGACATGAATAACCATCGGAAATCCATGACTTTCCATACGGGATGCCGTATTCACCTGAGTGTAGGATGTCCACATATAGATCAACAAATCAAGGGGGCGGGGCTGGAGGAATGGCGATACGCAAGTCGAAACTTAAAAAAGCAATTCACCAACCGTGTCACCGAAAAAGCAATATCGAGGCATTTTTTCTCCGACCACACCTGCAACAACACTCTCATGACCAAATTTACCTCGTGATGTCACAAACAGCATTACTTACCAGAATGTGCTGTGCCGGAATGAATGCCGATTCGAATTTGAATATGCTTGGTCCCCATGTGTTCGCGACCGCCAGGGATAGGCACTCGCTTACAAACTTCCAGCATGTACTTTGCGAACTTGAATACCTTTTCAGCATGGTCTTGATCACTTTCACCATCGTGACCAGCAACGATCTAAAACAACCACATATGTATTTTTAGGGTGCCAGCAATGTCACCTCCAAAGTGTAGAGCGTAGACACTGTACCATGTAAGCATCTCCGATGGTCTCAACTTTGTATACACCAAGCTCATCCGTCTTTGCGTCAAAAGCAGTGAACATATTGTTCAACAACTCCACAATCTGAACAAGAAGATGGATAAAAAAGCGCAATGTACCGCGGCCCCCAACGAATCACATCTCGAACATTACCTCGATAGTTTGCAGCTTCTGTGCGAGCGTTGTGAAGGAAACAATGTCGCTGAACAGAATGGTAACTTCTTCGTGGTGATCAGCGATTTGCCGCTCACCTTTCTTCAACCGGTGAATGATATGTTTCTATGCAACACCAGCGCAAAGAAATGAAAACAGGACACTTAGCTATGGTGGAGATTTGCGCACAACTCACTGGAAGCAGCTCTTGAAGAAGCTGATTGCTGCGCTGAGCCTCAAGCTCAACCCGCCAGACCTTTTTCAACCGCAACTGTGTCTCAATACGAGCAACTAACTCGTTGCTATCGAAAGGTTTGGTGATATAATCGTTTGCTCCAGCCTATGTGCCAACAAAGATTTGACCGAACCACGTATCGGACGTGCAACGCAGGTAGCGTGAAGCAACCTGTAGTCCTTCTATGATGGCCGTTTTGCGATTCTTGGCGGATACCATAATCACTGGAAGGGCCGAAGTGTCATATATTTTCCTCAAAGTTTCGCACACCTGTCACGACGCAGTTCGGTCATCGAGTCTGGCGAGCTAGTGATATTGTATTGCAAATGTACCTCGTAGCCGGACATTCCAGGCATCATCACATCAAGTAGTACAATATCGGGCAAGTACTCTCTTGATGCAAGCAAATCCAAAGCCGATTGACCATCCATACATGCGGTAACCTTGTGGGCACGACGTATACTACACTGACGTGCTGCCGCACGTTACACCACAACCTCAAAACAAGGCAAACAAACCTTCGTATTCGTCATGTTTGTTGACACGATATTCTCCACCACTAATTGATTGCTTGGGACGTCATCGACGGACAAGATTTCTATCTCACCATTAAACAAGTCACTGTGACAGAGCACGCCGACGATACCGCTTGACGCTTCAACTGGGTCATTGATTGCCATGAGTGTCTGCTTCAAGTTGAGCTCTGTGGAGGGTCTGCTCAAGCTGTGCGGTGTGTTACTTTCGGCGGACTCCAAGCGTAGCTTCAGAGCACTAACTTTGGCTTTTTCTTCCTCAAGTTTGCGTATCAAATTCTCGACGCTGTCGCGCGACTGGAAAAGTGTTTGCACTATTACAATAAATGATGCATGTGCCAGCGCATGCAGGGCACAGAACACAACGTACTCCCACAGATGTCTCACTACCACTTCGCTTTCGCCTAATAACTTCACCCCCATCACTACTTCTTTCGGACTCGTATCCACGCCACACTGCGCCACCACCCTGCGAACTTGTACTTGTGCCTGCCACAATCGCAGAGCAGTGGTTGTGAACCAAAACACACTCGGTTCATTGTTGCACATTGACAGCATCTTACGTGGACTCCGCAATGACGCCGAATCAAAATTACGCGGCACCGTGAACGAGAAAGCAGACCCAACATTGAGCTGTGACTCAACAAATATTTGACCTACAGAGAATGGGGAAGACACACCAGGATGAAGCCTGGAGGCGGACAACGCCGTAAACAAGTCAATGTAGGTTATCCCCTGCATTACGTACCGCCATGAGCTTCGACGAGGGCACGGCAAAGCGACAGGCCAAGGCCAGTGCCGACTATCGATCGCACATCGTCCTCATCGCCGCGATGGAAGTCCTGTCAACAGGTCACAGAATTGAAGAACACTCATGACAAAGTTGTGCCGATAAGGCGAAGGTGGTTTCGGGAACACTCACTTCGAAAACGTGGTCCAGTTTGTCGGGAGCAATTCCGATCCCCGAGTCACGGACGGTCACTAACAACATTCCCTGGTTTCAAACATGGAATACGTGTGAGCGTGACAGAGATGAAAACGAACCCCGCCATTACTTGAAAAACCGGTACCTCAAATTCAGGCTTGACTGGCTCGCCGCGGAGGGCGGCGTCGGCATTGCAATCCACCGCGGACACAGTAATGGTTCCAGATTTCGTGAATTTGACAGCATTGCCCACCAAGTTCGTCAACACCTGGGAAATTGTGAAAGGTAAGCCTCAGAGCACGGAGAGTGAGGTGACCGCAGATATGGTCGCGAACGGACCTGCTGTAGTCTTGTCGCGTCACCAGTGACATAGTATACAGAGTGCTTGTTGTTCACCAGATCGACCAACTTTTTATGACCGATGACTTGAGGTTGCATAATGGCGATACAACGTTGAACAACACGGTTGAAATTGACCCGATCCCTTGCGACTGTAAGGTCTACGACGACATTGCGTTTTTGTCAACGAATGTGAGCAGAAATGCGAGTTCGCGCATGACTGAGTTACGGCTCTCTGTGGCACAAGAACCACACAGCGCACCTTTCTTAGCTGATGTTGCGGCGTCCATGATGTCGTTCACGAGGCCGAGTAACAGTTCACTCTGGGAGAGGACAATGTTCAGATTTTTGCGGTATGGCTCTGCATCGCAACAATGCATGAGTAGCGCTGTTAATTGCTGGCGATACAACAAGAATAACTACCAACGCCTACTCACTTGGCACGCGTTGCAGCGTCGTCGCTAATATGTTTGTGATGCCATGCAAAGGTGTGCGTAATTCGTGGACAATGTGATGAAAAAAATCAAGTTGCTCGACCTCTTTGAGTCGAAGTGCTTCCTCTGCATTTTTCATTTGTGTGATGTCGAACTCGCTCACAGAGACAGCAGTTTCTCCCGTCATTGGATCCAGAATGGGTACAAACTCAACGCGAAACCATCGAATCTCCTTTTTGGAAGCTTCGAATGGCGTCTTCATGACTTCTATTACCAATTCAGGATCAGTGCTTTTCTTTGCTGACACGATGTCGAACACTTCATTCATCGTGTAATCATCTGACGAAGTGGAAAACCGCAGGAGGTCTTTCAAATTAACTTCCTCGAATACGGAGTGGTTGTCCTTGAAGTAAGAGTATTTTGTGTAGAAGGCGTAGGCGGACGGAGAATAGGACAACAAGGCACCGTCGCGACAACGAAACAACATCACCAGTGCCTGCGAGTGTCGCTGCATCTCGCGTGCTCGCTGCAGTTCGCCTTGAATGGAGTACTGAAGATCTTGCTTCTCGTAGGCATTGACGAGCACAACTGTTTGGTCCTGGCCCCTCCATTTCAGTCTGATTGGAGTGAGAATCATCTCGTAGGTGACAGGTCGCCCATGTGGGTACAAGGTTTGAACCGTGGGTCCAATGGATTTTTCTTGGCATTGGATCATGTGGAAATACATGTCATGCTGCTGTTTCAGTGCCGGACTCAAGTCACGGTTAATGTCCATTTTCAACTGCATTACAAAACAAGAGTCAAAAGTTTGCCGTGAGCACAACACCCACGAACACAGGACATACCATTTCATCCTTGGTGTACTTTTGGGATAGCTGGCACGCTTCATTGGACCACACAAATCTGGTTTTCTCGGGAGCATAGGTCATGACCCACACAGGGTTCGTGAGCATGTTGAACACTTCGAGTGCCTCCAATGAGTACACTGGAAGACGACTCTTCGCCATCGGACTTGTTGATGGCTGAAGAGCCATGGTTGCGAACGAGAAGACGCGTTAATCCAATTGGAGGTCACCACACTGTGTGTGCGGCTGCGTGGTTTGGTTTCGATTGGCAAACCAGGCCAATCCCTGGACCACAGACGTTGGGCCGAGCACACAACGCGACCTATGTGCGTTCCATTTTCGTTCTTGTGCTTGTCTTTTTCACACTTCCATTTTGACAAAGTGCACTGACAAGCAGCCAACAGTGAATTATCAAGCAAACGCTGCCAGTCACGTACAAGCAGCTCGCAACACGCACATTGAGTGCGTAACTAGTCAAGCGACCACGCTATTTCGTGTCTCGTTGTGCCCCTAAAAGCACGGTCTGGCGCGTGCCATGACCACGTGCTCTTGAGTTTGTCGTGGCATGCCATTCTGTGGTGAGATGCATGCATGAGCGCTGGGTGGGGGTGACCGCATGGTTGGTTGATTTGGACGAGCAGGGTTTTGCCACTCACCACTCACCAATCCATGCGTCTTCCCAGCCACTCCAACGCACAGCAATAACAAGAAGATCACCAAAACCAGCCGTCCAGCCGTCCAAACCCCACCCAACACATTCACCTCAAAGCTCACACGTGTCGGTCACTCCACAACTTCACTGCACCACTTCACCACTTACGTAACCGTCTCCGATTCACTTGCAGTGCAACACCCCGTGAACAGACATTCAGAACACACACCTCACTCCCACGCGACAACATCCACCAACGCACCATCTCCTCAGTCGTCTGCATGTGTTCACCACCTGCGTCGTCTTTGCGTTGGTTTACCAAGTCAGAGGAAAGGCAGTCTGCAGGTCGCTATGCGTTGTCGTTGTCGTCGTTGTTGTCGTCGTCGTTGTCGTCGTTGCCGCGTCGTTGTGGTCGTTGTCGTCGCTGTCTTTCGTCGTTGTCCTTCGTCGTTGTCGTCGTTGTCCCTCGTTGTCGTCGTCGTTGTTCTTCGTCGTTGTCGTCGTTGTCCCTCGTCGTCGTAGTCATTGTCGTTCGTCGTTGTCGTCGTTGTCGTTCGTCGTCGTCGTCGTTGTCCTTCGGCGTTGTCATCGCTGTCCTTCGTCGTTGTCGTCGTTACCGCGCCGTTGTCCTTCGTTGTTGTCGTCGTCGTTGTCCTGCGTCGTCGTTGTTCGTTGTTGTGTGTGTGTTGTGTTGTGTGTCGTCGTTCGTTCGATTGCTGCTTTCGACACTGAACCACGTGACATCGCCTCGCCACACGCCAAGCCAGGCCAGGGCAGGGCCAGGGCACACGCCGCACGCACGCCGACCCGACCGACGACCACGCTCCACCACACACTCAAAAGCTCAAAAGTCCCCGTCACCCACTTCACTGAAACAGGACACAGGCAACAGGAAACTGCAAAAGCTCCCAGAATTCACAGGCTGTATCTATCTGTACACTCGTCGAATGCGCGAACGAATGCGCGAACGAATGCACGAATGACGACGAATGCACGAATGCACGGCTGCACAGTCGAATGACGACGAATGAATGCACGAATGCACGAATGCACGAATGCACGAATGCACGAATGCACGAATGCACGAATGCACGAATGCACGAATGCACAAAAAATGACGAATGACGACGAATGACGACGAATGACGACGAATGCACGAATGCACGAATGCACGAATGCTGCACGAATGCTGCACGAATGCTGCACGAATGCTGCACGAATGACGACGAATGCACGAATGTACGAATGAATGACGACGAATGAACGAATGAATGACGACGAAAGCACGAATGACGACGAATGATGACGAATGACGACGAATGCACGAATGCACGATGCAGGAGGGCGACAGCATGTGTATCGACATGACATCTGTAGCAAGCATGACAATTCATGACAGTAAAGGAAACAGGATTTCTCCAATGACCAGCCCGTGGTTACACGACATGTATTCACAACGCCAACAGTAAGATGTGTACGTAATGCATTGCAAGACTATGACACTGTGACTATCTCTTTGAACAGGAAGCAGACTGAGCGGCAGGCTCTCTGATTGAAGAAAAGTCGAGATGACTGACGACATTACATGTGCGGCTTGCCATTCGAAAGTAGATCTAATCCATTGGATGTATTGGGTCATTCTCGGAGCGAAGTGATTCGAGATCTTCACCGAGTTCGGTCAAACGGGCCTCAAGCGAAGCGATGTAGTTGGCGGAATCAATCTGCGCAGTAGTGAAACCGAAAAGTGAGAACGACATCAAACATTATCACCCTTGAAAGAACAAAACGAAAGCAAACACAACACACCCGACGCAACAGTTTCTTCTCGGCAGCATCGAAATCGCGGTATTTCGGTGTATGGCTGTCTCTAAAATTGACCTGAATGCATGGCAATCAAACGTATAAGAGCAGTGAACACCACCGCATGAAGTGCGACACACTCTTACCCGATCGAAAAACCATTCTCGGACGTATCTTGCATGGACAAGATCCATAAAGCACAGTGTGCAGAAGCAGAGCGTCAGGTTCTATGTAATGCTCGTCGGGCCGACAATGGCAGACTACCAAATGTTTGATTCAACTTACGACATGTACAACAGATGCCTGTTACTCTCCGCCGTGTTTGCCTTAACACCAGAGAGAGAGAGAGAGAGAGAGAGAAATTCATCACACACAGGAGCACGCAAGTGAAGCGCAACCAACAATGCTACAGGTGATTGTGAGATCTCACCAGACCACGATGGAGAACCCGCAAGTCGAATATTGCGACAGAGCCAGCAGGCATCACTCCCCTAATAAATGTGGGCTCGGAAATAAAGGGACACAGCTCAAAAATCATGGGTCCAATCTGAAAAATCAAGCAACCGTGAATCACCTTGCACATGAGTTATGCGAAGTTGGACAGCGCAGCCGCACCTGAACTTCGACATTTGAGCTCTGCGGGCAGTGCAAATGGGAGCCAGCGACGAACTCAGTAGGTCCGTTCTCCATCTTGACGTCCTCTATGGCTATAAACATCACCAGTCCTGTGCATACCACATCACCGTCCAAAGTCAACTTACAACGGGAAGTGCCAGTGTCAATAACATCTCCGTTACAAACCGTGTGGTGGAATGTGCTCGCGCTGGCTGGGCCAGGCTGTGTGGTCCATCAGTGTTCCGGTGTCAAAATGCCAGTGTTGGGCCGGAGCACCCGGCATCGATGTCACAGAGGAGTGCGTATCAACCTCGAGTGAGTCCGACTGCATCGAACTTTTGACAAAAGTGTACAGTAGAGGATTTCGAATGAGCTCAGAGCTCGCAAATTCTGGGTGCTTCTGTAGACAAAGACGCAGAAAACAATCTTGAAACGGACATAATGCTACGTCTACAAACACCCTTCGCAGACCCTACCTCGATGTCAAATTTGACTTCATAACGCAGCGGGCTTCGCTGCGCACTCGATGTGGAATTTGTTGCCTGAGAGCACACCAGCATTTGATAATGGTTCGCTCTAGCCATCAAGCAAGTTGATGGCAAGAATAACAAACCGCGGTGTCATTCACTGTTGCGTCAAGAAACTCCTGGAAGTGTTTTTCCTAGATGTGTGCCCACAGTTTCGGATTGAATTTTTGCTGAGCACGCAAGTCAACACCTCTACGCCGCTGGACTTGCGACAAAAGCCTTTTGACAAAACGTTGATTGCGTACCTGCGCTTCTCGTAACTGCGTCACGAAAGACTACAGGGATTCGCGAGCAAGTGGAATCAGTCAGTGTTGATGATTCGAACGAATTCTGAGCTCTCGTGGCTAAAAGCAGCACGGATACGTGCTGTACGAACCTTGCGAAACAATCGATCCAGCTGTACCACACCGCATGTCCTCAACGCTTGTCGTGCGCCTAACAAAGTTTCCAGGGCAATGCGGCCCGTCTTTCTCTCCAACTTCGTGATTTTGAATGCTACATCTGAGCACTCCTGCTTAATTTTGCTCGCCAGCTGCTCAGTCGAGAGCTGCATTCCACTCCAACCACAGGGCGGTGCTGATGGGTCGCAGAATTCGCTGGGAAACGAGTTTGCCAGCGGATCGTTGAAAAAGTCAGGCAACTCTTGTTGGTATAAGTCGGATAGACTTTGTCGCACAGAGTTAAAATTGTCAATGCTTGGCTGTGAAACTGAGAGAGCTAAACTGCGCCGAAAACTCTCCGCAGCGTCGAGAAGAATGCTGCGCCCACGTTCTCCGCCAAGGCGAGATGCTTGTCGCAGTTGAGTTACGCCCCAGTTACCCCACCCTTGATCATCTTCCGGAAAGTCAACGGTGTGCTTCTTGAACCAAGTCGCGGCCTCGTCTAGGCGCCCTGCGTTCGCGAGTTCGATGGCTTTGGTGGTATACCCCATGCGTGAAGCTTTGCATGCCACAGGCCCGGTTACGGCCGCCCATATCACGCCGAGTAGCGCACAGCAAAAGAGGCGCACGCGCGACGCGCCAAAGCGCAACATACTTCCCACCCACGAACACTACTTATGCAAAATAGTCCATATATAACTATCGATTTTCAATTTTACTCGTTTTCTTTGAAATGCCAGCAATCGATACACGTACGTCACGTCGTTCGCGTACCCTGACTCGTCTTCGTCGCGCAAGTTGGATTGTTATGTTCAAACACAGGTGCCGCCAGTCGAAAAGTCAGACCCATTTCCTCATTGCCGCACTGGACAAAGGTCTCATGCATGTCCTCCCACGCGCGCGTTCCATTTCCAACAACACAGTTCACAGCCATTCGCTCACACTACGCGCTGTTTGCACAACGAAAATCTTCGCACTGTTGTGACTCCGTGACTTGCGACAGCGACCTGCAACGACGTCGTGTCAGTCGTGTCATGCACTGCACGCTGCACCTTCAAAAAAGCTGCGCCACCGCTGCAACACCGCAACACCGCAACGCCTTCTCGACGACTTCTGCAATTAAAAAAGCCATCAACGATAAAAACGCAATTATCACTTCGCAACCCTCATTATCTTTCCAAAACGGCAATACCATATCCAGCGAGACCAAGACCGAGACCACTGACTTCCACGACACCACAGCTCGGCGACATACTTATCTATAACTACGATTCCACTACTTCCAATACTGTTTCATCGGGTGATTAAGAATAATGTCAAAAATAGATAGGTTAGGTGAGCTCGACAAGAGATCTACATATCTACAATTACGATTCTACGTTTTATAGGGATGACAAGAGTAACGATAACGTGGAATACCAAAAAACGATAACTAATTAATCAATCGATCAAGCAAGCAACCAATCGGTGCTCGGTGGTGGGGTGGTGGTGGTGAATGCGAGAAGGGGGGAGTGAGTGAGTGAGTGGGTGAGTGAGTGAGTGAGTGAGAAGCCGCAGTGAGTGGCTGTGAGTGAAGGTGAGTGAAGAGTGGAGGCACTGAGTGAGTGAGTGAGTGATCGAGCACTGACAGTGAGTGACAGAGAGTGTGGTAGTGAGTGAGTTGAGTGAGTGAGGGTTGTGGGTGAACGAACGAACGAACGAACGAACGAACGAACGAACACCACAGTGCAGGAGTGAGTGGTAGAGAGAGAGAGTCAGCCACCGCCACCACCACCGCCACCGCCGCTGTGAGTGAGTGAGTGAGTGATGGTCTAGCTATCCGCCGACTGTGAGGGAGAGAGCTGAGAGCTGAGAGTGAGTGAGTGAGCAGCGCACTGACGAGATGGGATTTTTTCATTTTGGCGTGTTTCTCACTTTTCAATTGTGTGTATACCTGTGGATAGATATCATGAATTCCGACAATGTCGCTGCGGATCCATCCATGTTGTTGGTTGGTTGGTTGTGCAATGCACTGCATCGTGAAGCCACTCCCACTCACTCACTCACTCACTCACTCACTCACTCAGCTCCCAGCTCCCAGCTCCCACCCAGCCCCAGTCCTCGCATCCGCAGTCTGTCAGTCAGTTCCAAGCCAAGCCAAGTCAAGCCAAGCCAGCCAGCGACTTCGCCCCCCTGCCTCACTCGCCCCCTCACACGCACTCACGATCAGTCGAGCCACCCACCGAACTCCACTGTGGGGTGACTGTGGACTGACTGACTGACTGTGGGTGACTGACTGACTGACTGACTGACTGTGAATGAACGAACGAACAGAAAACGAACAGCGTCGTCGTCGTTCTTTCGTCGTTCGTTCGTTCGTTGTTCGTTTGTTGTTCGTTGTTGTCATTATTATCGTTGTTCGTTCGTTCGTTCGTTAGTTCGTTCGTTGTTGCGTTTGTTTGCTACGTTGTTGTGTTTGTTGCGCGTTTGGTGAGCTTGTGAGTGGGTGAATGAATGGTCGATGGATGCTCGATGCCGAGAGTTTCACGTCTCTGGCCCCACGTCATCTTCCTCACCGCGGCTGGCATTGGTGGCGTGTTGCCAAAATGCCGTCCACAATTACTTCCGGTTGGCGTGGGTCTCTTCGTGGCGAGATCGGCGGTTGCTGTCAATATTTTGACGGCAAGAAGGAGAACGGTTGACAATACCGAATAGCAAGCCTTTGCTCAAAGGGGGAATGCGGTTTAACAGTAGGCACCGCGGCATCGAACATTTCATCGGTTATGTTTGCTGATTTGGGTATTTTTCTCGAGCGTGGTTGTGATAAAAAATACCGCCGGTGAACGACAGCAGGTATCGCAGCTGCAATCGGTGTGATAAGTTGCCGAGTGTCTAAGGTCATGGCTTCGGCAGCTTGATTTTGAGAAGTAGCTTTTTGGCGCAAATTTGGTTTGAGTTGCAAAACTTTGGTTTCTTGATTGGTTTCGCCCTTGACTTGACTGTGGTTTGAGAAGCCAGTCAATATGGCCGAACGCAACCCGAACAACCCCGATCAGGGGCAGGCTGCTCCTATCGTGGGTAAAGCCACAGGTGTCAAGCGGACACTGCACGTTGAGTGGGACCCAAAAACCGGAACTTTCGTTGGACTGCCGACCGTATGGGCGCAGACTTTGCCGAAAGGCCTGTCGCGAGACGAGACCACAGTGGAACCCAAATCGCTTCCGCAACACTTGGCTCCCGCCGCCCCAAAGAAGAACACAACCGTTGTCAAGGCGGAAGAACCATCCTTCATCTCGAAACCTTTCAACTTCAAACACATGTAAGCTTCTGCGTGTTCATGGAACCGTGCTCTTGCATGCATATGTTTGCGTTTCTTGGTACTGAGACCTCCGCGCGCTTATTCTTTCGTAGGTGTCACGTGAAGATGGACGCCCGCACATCGACTGGTTTCAAGGGTCTTCCGGCAGAATGGCGAGCACTCCTGAAGACGTCTCAAATTTCGAAGGAAGAGGTTGTGCAAAACCCGCAAATCGTCTTGGATGTGTTGAACTTTCAAATGCAGGGTCCTCCTCCGGTGCTACCATCCCAACAAACGCTCAAGTCAGCGCAAGAAGCCGCGTCACAATTTATCAAGACAGACCCAAACAAGGTGTACAAAAAAATCAAAAAGCTCGGCGAGGGAGCAAGTGGTGTCGTCTACAGCGTTATTCACCGCAAAACCAAAGAAAAGTTTGCTGTCAAAATTACTTCCGCCCTCGATCTTGAAGCGATCAAGACCGAAATCAGCATGCAGCAGATGTCCAAGCACCCGAATATTGTGTCGTACATTGAGACGTACTTGTGGGACGACAACATCTGGCTTATCATGGAATGCATGGATGGCGGGTTCGTTTCGCTGCGTTGCCACGCGATGAAAACTCTTTGTTTGTTGCGCGGCATAACAATTGTGTGTCACGTGTTGCTGTGCTAGCCCTTTGACTGACATGGTTGGACCTGGCAAGGACTGGCCTGAGCAACACATTGCTTACGTGTGCAAGCAAATGTTGTTGGCCTTGACGTTCCTTCATCGGTTGGTTCACCTCTTGCTCGCGATGGGTTTTTTGGAAGTACTGTGGGGCTGACCACAGGTGTGGGATTCTTTTGCTTTTTGTAGGTCCCATCGTCTCCATCGTGATATCAAGAGTGATAATGTTTTGGTGGATTATGACGGCCGAGTAAAGCTGGCAGATTTTGGGTTCGCGATCGGACTGACGCAAGAGCAGGACAAGCGGCGGTCTGTTGTCGGAACTCCGTATTGGATGGCACCCGAGTTAATTCGAGGCCTTCCATACGACGACAAGGTCGACGTGTGGAGTCTCGGCATCACGTTGATCGAAATGTGCCAAGGAGAGCCACCGCTGATGGATAAGCCTCCATTGCGAGCTCTGTTGCTGATCACAACACAAGGAACCCCAAAGCTGAGGCCAGGAGGCCGCAAATGGAGTCGTGCCTTGACTCATTTTATGTCGCGTTCCATGGATACAGTTGTCAAAATGCGTGCTTCGGCTGAACAGCTGTTGATGCACCCCTTCATCAAGAGCGCTTCGACGCAGGAGCAATTTTCTGAATTCGTCCGCAGCGTGCTCGGGAAGAAGTAGCTGGTGCTCAGGCTATTAAAGCTCGTTGTGTGACGTGACTGTGTGCACAAACGCTGGGAGTTCAGCAGGGTGGTCGGAAGTGCTGTGGATGTGTTTTCACGAGAAAGGATATGCTGTAGTACAGTACTTTAGGACAGTAACTATTTTATACCGAAAAACAGACGAAAAACAACAACTATGGCTTGGCAAAAGCCACCAGGAATCAGGGCTTGCATCATAGCCGTACTTGCGCTGCAAAATCCGTGGATACAAGTTGCTGTTTTAATTGAAACTAATACAAATGATGACAACTATCATGCTTACTAAGGTGGTACTGGCGGGTCTGAATGATCTATCGGTTCTTCGTGGCTAGAGCTGGAGGCGCCAGGCGACTGCTCGTCCGCCGACGTGTTTATGCTGTATTCAGAGCGCTGATTCCCACGTAAATTTCCGATGGAGTCGCGTCCCTCTTGACCCACAGCAATATTATTTCCGCCTAACTTTGAATCGGTGGGAGCAAAATTTCCTTGTCTGACATCAAGACCGTTGTCACGCAACCGCTGCAATGTAAGCTCTTGCAGTTGCTTTTCCATTGCTTCGGTGCGTCGATGCTCGGCATTTAATTGCACGTTTAGAAACAAAAGGTACCCAAAAACTGCGACGACGGCAATAATGTAGAATTTATGGTCGAACGCTCGCTGAAGACATGTTCGTTTGCGCACAGTGCGTGTTGTCCGCACATATGGGAGCATTGAAAGTTAGCCACTCGGGCGAGCCCACGCAACACTTTGCGTTGCGTGTCTTTCAAGTAAATCCTTGCTTCATGATTTGCGGACGGATGAAGCTTACCCACGAATGTACGAATGAGAGGAAGTAAAGTTCGATGGTTTTCGTTCATTAAGTCTTTTCTTGGTGATCAGAATGTTGTTTGTTGCCCAGGCTTCACATTCAACACAGTAGCCCCGGCGGAGTCTTCCTTGACCCCAGAAGTCACTGCTTCATGGTGAGGCGGTGTCCAACATCGACACAGGCCGCAGGAGTTACAAAAAAAACTGGCATGGTAAAGAGTCCCCAGGCCCCGTCCCGAACGTTTCACCGGGCATGCATCTTTTCAAATGCCTCGCGCATCGTGACGTATAGTACGGCCGCCACCACCCTCACTACTTTCTGGTCGACGTCCACAACTCCACCACAAGTCACCACGTTGCCACAACATCGTTGCATTGTTGCCACCAACAAACAAAAGAACGAACGAAGCAACCAACCAACAACCAACAACCAACAACAGCACCGCAACACTGCAACAACACTGCGACGGTGTGCGGTGCGGCAATGAATGAACGAACGTGATGACATCGTTGTACAGGCCCCACTCCTGCCAACACTACGTTCCCCCGAAAAGCGAACAGCAGGAAACTTGCCAGAAATGAAGTTTGATAGCGCATCTACAACGCATTGTTTTCTAATATACTACACGACCAACCAAACAACACGCACAAGTAAAAGTCAGCTGACACGGCACCACAGCGACAGCTCCCTCCCTCAGGCAGTCAGTCAGTCAGTCAGTCACTGCGTCAGTCACTGCCACGCACTCACTCACAGTCGCAGTCAGTCAGTCACAGTCAGTCAGTCAGTCTGATCTCCGCCTTGTCAGCACCGCACCGTCACTCACAGTCAGTCAGTTCACAGTTCACAGTGCACAGTTCACAGTGCGTGCACACTGAGAGTGAGAGTGAAAGTGAGTGAGAGGGAGCTGACAGTCAGTCCTTGGGCTTGGCTTTACCTCCTCCAGTACAGTCGCTCTGGCTGGGTTTTTGAGTGCGCCCGTCGGTCGGCCACTCACAGCGCCCACGCAAGTCTCAGCTTCCATTGATAACACACAACAGCCTGTATGAATCGAATCGAAGCGAAGTGTGATTCCATGATTCCTTTGGCAGCTGCGGACGACGGACGATGGAGGTCGTTGTTGTGTTGTAATTTGTAATGATTTGTATTTAGATGTACAGTACGTTAAATGGTTTTTTAGATGTCGGAATTGTATGGATTAAGAGTGCAGTAGAGCAATTGTGGACTTGTAAAGTTGTGTGGTGGGTGATGCGTGAGCAAGGAGCCAAGGAACGGTGGGGAGTGGGAGGGAGTGGGAGGGGTGTTGACATTTCATCGAGACAGCGACACATAAAATGGACTGTTCACTCATGGGAACAGAAGTTAGTGTAAACTTTTAGAAAACAACCGTACAGTTACTGTTCGCAATTTTGCAATTTCACCATTTCCCATTTCCCATTTCCCATTTCCCATTTCTCAAACCTTTTCTATTATTCCTCCCCGGAAATCACTAAATCACAAAATCACTACAGTTCACATTCACCAATGAAAAACTCAAAACCAAACTGTACAGTGACTCATTAAAATGAGCGATACGCCACCGGTGACACGCCGCCCGGCGCCACTGCCACAACTGGTTGACTGTATTGCGTACAGAAAATGTACACTATGTACAAAACGATCAATGCTTCACTGTCACACAGTATACATGTACACATACACACAACGTACATTTTATGTACGGTCACAATGACATGGGGGGCAAGCTTGGAGGCGGGTATGCCATAGGCAGGGCGGAGGACTGTGCTGTGGGCAGTCAGTGAGTGTGAGTGAGAGTGAGTGAGAGAGAGTGAGCGAGCGCCAACGATGTTCGTTCACTGCTCACTGGTCACGTCACTGTCAGCCACTGTGCTGCTGGGGGCTGGGGGCTGGGGGCTGGGTGCTGGGGGCTGGGGGTGGCTTTTGGTTGGCTGTGCTGCTTCATTCATTCATTCATTCACAGTGAGTGACAGTGAACAGTGAACAGTGAACAGTGAATGAACAGTGAGTGAACAGTGAGTGAGTGACTGTTTGCTTGGTGAGTGAGTGAGTGAGAGCGTGAGTGAGGAAGGAATGATCGAGTTCGTTGGTTGTTTGTTTGGTTGTGCGTGAGTGAGTGAGTGAGTGAGTGAGTGAGTGAGTGACTTCTTCGAGTTCGTTGCCTTCTTCTTCTTCTTTCTTTCTTGCTGTCAGTCTGTCTGTCTGTCTGTCACTCCTTCCATGAATGTTTGTTCATTGTTCGTTGTTCGTTGTTCGTTGTTTGTTGTTCGTTGTTTGTTGTTCGTTCGTCGTTTGTTGTTCGTTCGTTGTTCGTTGTTTGTGCGTATGTTTGTCCGTCGCCGTCCTCGCCGTTGTTGTTGGTCTTTCTTCCTGTGTGCGTGCACTTCGCCTGCTGGTTTGTGCAATTCTTTGCGCGTCCCACTTTGCCTGTCATTCTGCTGTTTTCGGTGGCTGCGGCGACTTTTTATGTCGCGTCAACCAACCGCTCGTGCTCGCCTTCCTTCAACGTAGCGTGCCCTTGGTGGTTTTGTAGTGACGTGCGGATGCACGAGAGCTCGTCAGCTGCACGCACGTAAGAAACCCAAAGTGGCCACCTCGAACGGCGCGCATCCTTCCGAGCAAGGTCCGCAGCGGCAGTTGTTGAAGAAGTGGCTGCTGCCACGGCAGACGGCGTGTGGTGCCGACGGTGACAAGTGCCGAGCCTGTTGCTTGCGAAGAACACAGAACTCGCCGGCTCACCGTCACAAGAGATCGGCGACACCAACCAGGACGCAGTCCACCATAACACAAACAACGTCATCAACAACTGCTAGTGTCGCAGCAGTGTCTGCGCGCTGCTCGAAGGATTCGGTTTCGCAAAGTCAACCACTGCACGACAACACGTAGCTACTTGTACGCAGAGTCTGACCGTTGCCATCAGGAACCCCAAACAGAAACCGTGACGGAGGCTAAGCACGTAGGCCTGCGTGTCCACCGATTCTTTTGTGGGCGTCGACGATCCAAGACGGGTGTTTCTTCTCATTATAGTTTTTGTCTCTTTTCGAAATAGTCCTTGTTGCTCGAGCAACAGCTTTTTGGAACCTTCTGCATGTACTTGCCCGAAGCCATGGGGGACGCAATGGATGAGTTCGTGTACAAACTTGTCTTGCTCGGCGAGGCAAGTGTCGGCAAGAGTAGTCTCGTCGTTCGTTTTGTGCAAGATCAGTTTCACAACCACATCGAGAGTACGATTGGCGCAGCTTTCTTCACGAAAAGCATTCCAGTCGATGGCGACGACGTCACTTTCGAGATCTGGGATACTGCTGGCCAGGAAAGATATCACAGTTTGGCCCCGATGTACTACCGCGGGGCGAAGGCGGCGATTGTCGTGTATGACGTGACGGACCCTGCCTCGTACGATCGCGCCCACAAATGGGTCGACGAACTCAAATCTTCAGGTAGCGGCGGAACCGTCATCACGCTCGTTGGCAACAAGGTACGCATTTTGCGCAAGCTGGCTGGGGCTTCCTAGTACTTCTCTCGTTGTATTCTGTGTTTCATGCGCGTACTACCTGCACGACCAGGTTGACTTGGAGCGCAAAGTTGACACGCAGGAAGCTGCCAGCTGGGCGAAGAACAACGGTGTGTTGTTCGTTGAGACGTCTGCGTTGACGGGACAAGGTGTTGGAGAAGTGTTCGAGAAAATTGGTACGTCCTTTGGTGTGGTGCACTTGTGTTCCACCTGCGTCACGCACATGAAATTCTAAATCCTCACCACGTTTACAACATTATGTACAGCACGGGAACTTCCGCGTGGGGACAGGGAAGACTCCGGAAGGGGCGGCGTCGCAGTGGCGTCCACCGCTCCTGCTGAACAAAAGAAGTGCTGCTAAGTGAAATGGCGTTACCTCCCCGCTTTGTGCAGGGGTTCGCGTGAGTTGATGCGCAGTCGCGACGGCGTCGAATGCCTCATTTTGGGAGGATTCTGTACACGTGACGCATCACTGTGCCCAAGATCTGGTTACTTTTTATTGTTTTATTCCTTTTACAACTTTAGCAGTGTGCTCATTGTTCCAGCTACAGCGTACTATCTCTTGTGTTCGGCGCAGACTTCTTTGACTGTGGAAGGTTTAAGTTTAGGGACGACATACACGATCCGAGTTGAGTCGCCATAATCAGGGTGCGTGCGAGCGACCGAGATGAATTCGACGATTTACGATTTGCCAAAGCCATGCGCAATGCACGTTGGGCAGTACCACTTCGTATCCTCCGGGGGCTGCTCCTCGAGTCCGACGCACTCAAAGTGATACCATGCAATCTACATACAACACGAAAGAACGCCCAATGAACAAGGGTGCGCACGAGATGAATTCGCGTCTCAAGAAACGCACCTCGCAGTCATCGTTTTCGCAGCCAACCATTTTCCCGAAACTTGGTCGTTTACACACGCAGTACCTGCAAGACAGTACGGAGACTTTATTTTGACATGCGTGCGTTGTACTGAAGAACACGATAAAACTTCGACGCACAGTGGTTCCCCGGCTGGCACAAATGCTCCATGAGTGCCGAATGCGGGCTGGCTCGCCTGCACCATGCAACAACAAAATTAGAATCACAACATCACTTCTCTACCATCAACCGCTCCTCGACGGGAATGAACCCAAGCACGGTACACAAGTAGAACTTGTCAATGGCAAAAAATGGCACGTACCGCGCTCGCTTGTTGATGCGATTTTCTCTTGCGACCTAGTGTGCATCGAGCAAAAGAGCACGTTAGCAAACACCGTTGCAGGAGGGCACAACATGCAAGCTTCACGCACTTCGTCCTGATTTGTCGTTTTTACGTCCAGACTTTTTATCGTTTTCGGTTCCAGCAGACGAAGATGATCCCTAAAGAACGACAATGATATACAAATACGCACATTTCCCAACAAATCCCCAACACTTGTAAGACTCTGCACACGAGAGGAGGCAAACAACAACCAACACTTGCGCAAATGCCAACCTGGGCGAGTTCACCTCCAGCGACGCCACCGGTTGCATACGCACGATTGAAGTGACCTGGTGGTGCGAACAATGATTCTATGTCATCTCAAGCGCAATAGAAGCACGGGATTACTTGTTTGGCACGTACCGCTGTGAGTCAATTCTTCTTCGAATTGTCGAAGCTTGAGATCCAATCTTTTGATGTGTTCGTCGACAAGATCATAGGACTATCAACAAGGACATATGTATGTAATAAGCAAGAGATGCTGTTGAATGGGAGGATCAATTTGTCAAAGGAATACCTGTTTTGCGATTGCGATTTTCTCATCGGCTTGCTGCAGAGTATCCTGCATTCAAAAATCCTGTTACATACGACGACATTCGCTCGACGTCACCACCGAAACAGAGAACGAACGTTGTAGAGTAGTCGTATTCTCTTCAGCTTCACGTCTTGGTTCAACAGATGTTTCGGATCCTTTCCAAGTCCATCTTTATCCTCTGTTCTCCTGCAGCAGCGAAACCAAAAAAAAAACAGAGCGGGTTGATCTTCCCGTCAACAACTTTTGACAATCGTGTTTTGGATCCTGCACACATACTTGCGCAAATCTTCGAGATAGTCCTTGTGAAGCTTCAACAAATCAGATTGTTGAGTAGAAAATGTCTTGTCTAGTTCGCGGATCAAACAGAAGTTGCGCTGAACTTCATCCGGAACAGCTTGAATTGTCTCAATGAACTCGTTTAAATAGTTTGCCATTGTGAATAAGTCTCACTTATTGTTCATTCATTCCGCTCCAGCATTCAGCTCGACAAGAATTTTCAAAGCGCGGAGACGATGTGTTGTGTCACAGAAGCGTCGACGTTCGTGCCGGATTTGCGCAACGTAAAATTTAAAAAATCACTACTTCACAAGGGTACTGAGACGCGTATCTCAACGGCCATCTTGGCGCTCCCGAAACTGACTTCGCATTATAAACGGTCTCACTCCGCCGCCCCAACTTCACATCACAATTGATACACACCACTCGACTGCCTTTGCCCAGTAACCGCATACATGTCCTTTGTTGTGTCTCGTGTGTATTTATTCGTTTTGTCCCATGTGGATGTCGCCGCGTCTGTCGTGGCATCGCGGCCGTTTGTCAACACTCAACACTCGACAACACCAACTCGACAACGCAAGGATTGCAACAGCAGCAACAGCAACAGCCAACAGAACAGCAACAACAACATCGTTCGTCGTTCGTCCGTTCGTCCAAACGTTTGTTCGTCCGTTTGTTCGTTCGACTTTTGACTTTGAGCTGTTGGCACGACGACCACACACACACGGCCACAGTGCAACTTTGTACTTTTAGTACACTACACCGCCACACACTTTGTGAACATTCAGTACTAAATGTTTCATATTTACCACAATAGAAACTCACCGCTCACGCACCCACAGATATACCGCACTAGTACAGTACTCAAAGTACGCGATACACTTTAGTGGGTGTGTGAGTGAGTAGCATTGAGAGTACTTTGTATGTGGGTACGGATGAAATGGGTATTTAAGAACATCACCTTCAGCCGCACTGAAGGGAGGTCGTTGTTGGCATGTGCGCTGACGGAGCGAGGACACTGAACGAACGAACGAACGAACGAATGTTTCGATGTTCGATGGTCGTCGGTCGGTCGATGTTCGATGGTCGATGGTCGATGTTCGGCGAAAGTGTTCGACAAAAGCGTTGGAAGTGGGTAGTGTTGGAAGTGTTGGTGGGTGTTCGAAGGAAGTGGCGCGGGCTAGGTGTGGACGTGAGTGTTGGAAGTGGTTCAAGACACTGTAGTAGCAGCGGACGAAGAGTTGGAAGTCTGTGGTGGAGGAAGTACGTGTAGTAGTTGTGTGATGGGTGCACGAAGTAGGCTTCTCCGTGGCAGTCGCGGTGCAGTGGACTCGTTGGCTCGTGTGTGAGCGGTGTGCGTTCGGCGAGACACGGACATGTGCTCAACCGTGATCCCTACGGTGTGTCATTGCGTACTGTGTCGTGAGTGCCGAAACTGCTGCTTTCTAGAATGAAGTGAGTCAAGGCGCAACCAAATTGGAAAAGTGTATTTGTGCTAGCAAAACGGACAACAATTTTGCTCTGGTTGAGGTTCTTGAACGGCTTTGACAAAGCTAAGGAGGTCTCTGAAAAGGGACGAAGCCACGGGGCATGCTTTTCTGAGTCGCCACGAGAATCTATTGACGCCGAACTGCCCCAATGTTCAATCGAGTTTCCAACTTTGTTCAGTCCGTCTTGGGTGGAGGACAAGACAATGGCAACGATGGTGATTCCGAAGCAAGTTTGAGTGCAGAAGAGTTGCGCCAACGGAGATTGGAAGCGCTAAGTCGAAAGTCCAAAGGCGCGAAAGCTAACTCCAAGCAGGTGGGATCCCCCAGCACCGAGCGAGGGCCCTCGTCACAAGCCACCAGTGAGAGCGATTCGCGTTTCGGTGGTGGAGCTAAAGAACCGTCTTCAAGCCACAACGCGCAAGATGCTGAGGAAGCTGCAATCGGAAAGCAACAATTAAACTCTGACGATAAAGTTCCCTCCGCTAACAGCAGGCCCAAAGTGGACACAACCAGAGCACACCCCAATGCCAAAACTGTCAAAACTGGCTCTCTTTCGTCAAGTACGAGTTCTGCCGCAGACAAGCCGGCAGTGAAATCCAGCCCGAGCCGACAATCCAGCCCGCGCCAACGGTCAAGTCCTCGTTCACCGCGTTCACCTGCTGTCCCACTTCATGATTCACTTCGGGAGTATCTGGGGGTCACAGAAGCCTCACTGGTGGCATCCAAGTCATTCGCCGAGCTATCTTATTCGAATTTGGCAGAAGCTATTGCGGATTTAGTTCAGGTAAATTGTCCGCTATGGTGGCCACCGTTTTTGCCGTCATGACGATGTTGGCATTTGTAGGTAACCGCGGTGAATGATGACAGCAACGACGAAGATGATCTTTACGGGGTGTCCGAATCCGGTCCCACAGTTCACCTCCAACGGCCTGACGGACCTCTTTTGTTTTTGGGCGGAGTCAAGCAGCAACTAAGAGAGTTGTTTGAGTTGTACTGTCGCGCTGAAAAGCAGTTTACACTAAATGTGCGACTTATTAAGTCCGCAGTGGTAGAAGCAGCTGTTCGTTTGCTGAAACTACATCCAGGTGCGTGTCAATCTCACTTGGTATCTGCACGTCATCTATCTTGTCTGATCTCCGTTGTAATGTGATCCTGTTGTGCAGGTGCAGGAGACACCTCCGCTGGCAAAGTGCTTTGGGGCTTGAGTAATACTGGAGGGCCACGATCTGTGTCGTTCCAGAATGACATTCTGCGAGTGCTGTTTCACGGTTCGGGCGATGTGTCGCCCAAACGTGGCACATCGTCCCCTCTCGATGTCTCTAAAGAAGCATCTGTGGTGATCAATCAGGTCAGTTGCATGTTATTTTCTGAGTTGACTTGCCGCTGACGGCCCAGAAAGTCTGAGCAGGATGCCATGCTTGCTCAGGTGCTGAGTGAAGTCCACGACTCTCTGCCAGCACCGATGCCAGCGCCATCCCCACTGGCGGCCATGATGGGGTTGCCGACACAGCACAGCCGGGTACGGTACTGCGTTACTTGATTGAGTAGGTGTACCTCTTTGATTAGTGTTCCCTGATGATAGAATCCAGCCAACGACATTAACGGCATTTCTCGACTTTTGACAATCTGTCAAATTTCTAAATCAACTGCGGCTACAATTGTGGGGGGGTCTTCGTTTTGCCCGACGGGAAGTCCGAACGGGCGTCATTTTGAGCAAGAGTCCACTTGTGGTGAGTGACCCAGTGAGTTGTGCTCTCCCCTTGAACGCAAACCTTGATGCTGGGTGCGCTGTAGGCCGAGTGCTTCATGCATCACTGATGAACGTACCATCAACCGTTCGTTCATTTCAAGGTGCCCGCCAACGTGGGTACCACGAGGTCAAGCGCATTCAAGCGGACATCCAAAACCAAGAAAAGTCCATTCACGAGTACCAGCAAGCAATTTTCGATGCATTGTTGAAGTCAAGTCGCGATGGTCGAGCGAAAGTGCTTGAGTGGGTGTCTCAATTCTTGCATCTGAACAAAAGCCGTGAGAGGGAGCGGTTTGATCAAGCGACCACTGCTTCAGACGGCACCATGCTGAATCTGTGTGCAGTCTTGCTCAAGTTGTGCATGCCACTGAGCAAGGTGAAGAAAACGAAAACTGGCAGCTTCAAGTCTCTTGCGGACGATGTGGATCGTTCGTTCTTGCAGGGCGCCAGTCCAGCATTTCACCGCGGCTTGGAGTTGCTCGCTCGAAGCGTGAGTGGTGATGCCGAAAGTGAGGACGACGCTACTGCGCGAGCAGACGGCGGCGAGGATGACGAAAGTGATGACGATGACGACCTGTATGAACCGGTCCCATCAACGACCAGCGAAGCCGATGAAGAGCAACAGCTGCTAGCTGAAGCGATCGCGGCGTCCCTTAAAAGTCTCAAGCCTGAAGATCACGACAGGAGCTCAGATCACGAATTTTCGGCTGTTACACGCTATTTCTTTTATGCCGCACGCGCTCAAAATTTGTCAGTTGGTTCCATGCTGCGCCAGCACCGTATGTTGCGTCGGCACATCGGGCAATTGTATCATCAAACTCAGCAGGTGAGACTGTTGTTGTCCTGACTGATGACTTGGTGTGGGAGAAAACTGTGGGCTGATGTCTGTTATATGTGTATCCAAAGCCCAACCACAACCCCATACTGGATCAGCGTTTCGACCAAGTGGTGTCGATGTCCATGTTGATCGAGACGATGCTGCTACAGCCACCACTGGTGTCAAATTTAATTGAGTACCACGGTCTGATGTGCCGTTGGCTTCTCAGTGTTGTGACCGACGTCCCGGTCTCCGCTATTTCACAGCAACGAGGTGCTGTTATTGTCAACGACAATGTGCCGGGTTTGCGGCTGCCCTTACCAGCGCAAGTACCGACCCAATTTTCGGTCATCCCCGAGTTTTTTGTGGAAGATATGATGGATTTCATGATGTTTGTCGCACAAGTCGACCCTCTACAACTCAATGGACACGCGAGCGCAATTTCTAGTTTTCTAACTCTGGTCGTGGCGTGCCTACAGCAACCAGTGTACATGAACAAGCCTCATTTGCGGGTTCGTCGTCGTGATTCGCACTCGCCGTTCTTTCTCTGCGCAATGGATTTTTCATTTTGTGTGGGGATGGTGACACGTAGGCCAAGGTCGGTGACGCTCTATTCGATCTGTTCTTGCTCCCAGACGAGCGCCGGGGAGCAGGGCATGTGCACCCCCTCAACGAATTCAGCCAAGACTGTGTTGACACACTGTACAATCACCAGATTGCACAGCAGCACCTTGCCCCTTGTCTGATGGAGCTCTATGGAGATGTTGAACACACTGGATTTTACGAGAAAGTCAGCCATCGCTTCAAGATTTGCAAATTGCTGAAGAAATTATGGGACGTTCCTACACACCGACCGGCCTTCCTGTGTAAGTAGTTTCACTGTGCACAACGGCACCAGCGTCCTGATGCTCACATCTCCTGCGCTCTGCCGCAACGTAGTGATATCGAAAGACAAGACCAAATTTGTCAAGTTCGTCAACGGTATTTTGAATGAAACCAACACGCTGATCACGGAGGCTCTTTCAAAGCTTCAAGATATTCGACAACTGGAGCTTGATATGGTTCGTGGCGGTTGTGTTGTTGCCCACGCGCGGGACGCCGTGTTTAACATTGGCGGCCACAATCTGGCAGGCGAATCAAGCTGAGTGGGCTGCCCAAACGGAAGAACGACAGCGCGAACGAGCAGATGAGTTGAGCGAATCAAGCCGACAAGTATCCAGCTCCTTACTTCTCGCCAACGAAACCGTTCACATGTTCTGCTACTTGTCGACGGAGATAGTTGATGCATTCATGATCCCCGAGCTGCGAACCCGCGTTGCGACCACGTTAAACGCGATTTTGGTCAAGCTAACTGGACCGCGAGCAAAGGAGTTGAAAGTGTCAGACCCAGGAAAATACAACTTCAATCCCAAGCTGCTGTTGCAGGAGATCCTCAGAACATTTCTGAATTTTTCGAATTCCGAGGCGTTTGTTGACGGAATTGTTGAGAGTGGGTTCAGTGACTCGAAGATGTTCGAACAGGCAGTACGTCACAATTGTCACCTGTGGCGCAATTGGTGGAACTTAACTCTGAGAGGATGTGTAGGCCAAAGCCATGCGTCGCCCGGCGTTTGCTGCTGCGTTTTCTGCAGCTGATCGACATGCATTCGAGAAGTGTGCCGCCAAGGTCCGTCTTGGAATTGTATATGCTCGACGTCGAAGACTGTGTAACGCCCTGTTTTGCCATTCTGCGAACGGTTAGGTTGCTGCTGCGGTCGAAATTGCTGCCAAAGAAGACGAGGCAATGGAAGATGCACCCGATGAGTTTTTGGACCCTCTGCTGTACAGTGTCATGGAAGATCCTGTGATATTGCCGACATCGAACAACATTATGGATAGAAGCACGATATTACAGCACTTGCTGAATGACGCGACCGACCCGTTCAACCGGCAGCATTTGACGCCGGAGATGTTAGTTCCTGCTACGGAATTGAAGGCTCGTATCGAAGCGTGGAAGGCGGGTTTAAAAAGAACCTGACGACGCTGGCAACATTGTCGTTCGGCACTGCTCCAGGCTCAATTGTCACAATAATTAAATCTGTGCATTCATTCAGTTCACTCACACTAGACTGATCATGAGAACATGTCACTGCCACATCAGCTACGCAGTACATCGTGTCGCGTCTCTATGGTGTGATAGTGCAGCATTCGTTCGGTCCAATCAACAACAGTGCGCGCAAGAAGTGCATGAGTTGAGTTGAGTAGAGTTGAGTGGAGTAGAGTTGAGGTAGGTCAGGTGTGAGGGTTGATGTGGGTGAGGCTGGGGATGAAGTTGGTGACGCGATTTGATTTTGTACAGGTTCAGTGGAGCCAACAGGCAACAGCCCAGCCCCAGCGCGCACAGCACGTGGTTGGTGCATCATCGATCGTTACTGACACATCACACACATCACAGTTCACACAGTTCACACATCATGGCCATCACCCGTCACCCGTCACCCGTCACCAACCACTATGCGCGCACTTTCCACGTGCACCACCACCACCACCACCACCAACCACGCTCCATCGCACTGCGTCCACGACAGACACATCAGCCCCCCCCCCCCCCGCCCCGCCC
>ENA-OWNT01001071-OWNT01001071.1-seawater-metagenome-genome-assembly--contig:-NODE-1071-length-40916-cov-5.444355_pt1 | contig 40916 bp, 34 predicted proteins | sample MGYA00238136_ERZ651165 | MGnify/ENA primary metagenome ERZ651165 (study PRJEB26861, sample SAMN08777766) | seawater metagenome | isolation source: coastal seawater | place: USA: Florida | collected...
TACGGCATGGGCAAGGCGGTCTCCGTCGAAATCCGCCGCATCGACCAGCACGACCGCCGCATCAGCCTCTCCGAGCGCGGTGCTGCCGAGCGCGGTGAGACCGAAGGCTCCGTGCAGGAGTACATGGCGCAGCAGGGCGACAGCTCCGCACGCCTTGGCGACGTCTTCGGCGACATCGGCGCCAAGCTTCGCGGCGAGTGACATCCAGGCAGGGGTCGTCGGCCACGGGCTGACGGCCACTCCCCGCGCCCGGGTCTTCATGGCCCGGGCGTCGTCGTTCTTGGGTCGGGCACGGTGACAGCTCGCTTCCAAGAAGGGCGGTCGAGTCTGCCGCGGGGGGCGGTCCACTGGTTATGGGCGTGTCCGCTGCGTCATTGCCGGGCGCGACCCCGACCGGGTCTGGAGGCTGTGTGACTGTTGTTCGTGTGCTGCTGCTCATCCTCCTTGTGATTGTGGCCGTGCCTGCTGCGCTGTTCACCATCCAGAACCTCGGGTGGACCGCTCAGCTCTCCATCGACTTCCACTTCTGGGCTTCGCGCCTGAAGGGCCCCATGCCGGTGCCCTACCTGATGTGGATCTCCTTTGGCGTCGGCATTGTCACCGGCATGATCAGCATCCCGGTGCTGAAGGCCGCCTTCTCCAGCGGCGAACTCAAGGACGACTTCGGCGGTCCGACGGTCTGAGCAGGCCAGAGGTCAGGCTCTGCGGGCCGAGTGCGGTCCACCCCGGGCGCGCCCCGACTCGCTGAGCGCGCCCCGGCCTGTGCGCTCCTGACGACCGGGGACTCCGCTGCGGTCGACCAGCGCCAGGAGGTCCACATGCGCCGACTGCCCCCTTCGATCCGAATGGTCAGCACCATCGCGCTGGTGGCTCTCGCCGGCTGCGGCGTCGAGCCGGCCGTCGGCATTCCTGTCTCGGACGAGGTGCCACCCACCGCGACCCGTGAGGTGGCCCCTCGCTCGCTGCAGGGCAGCCCCGACGACCTCAATGTCGTCGACCTCGACGGGGTGATGTCCCGGGAGGCACTCACCTCCCGCGTGCTCGAGTACGGCGAGATGACGCCGCTCGACCAGGAGACCATGACCGTCATCGCGAACACGGTCGAAGCGCCGTGCAAGCCGTGCGAAGGCCGTACACTTGCGGCCTGCATCGTCGAGATGCCCGATGGATGCGAGAACATCCCGGAGCTCCTCGAACGCAGCGTCCGCATGGTCGACGGCTCGGCCACCCCCCAGCAGATCCGCGACGCTCTCACCTATTCCGACATCTGGGTGTCGCTTCCCACCGACGACCGCCCCGTGGATGGCACGCGAGACGGCGTGCGCGTGGAGGTCTGGGTCGACCCCGCCTCGGGCTCGGTGCGCCCTGTCATCGACACCCTCGACCGCCTCGACCTCCGCGGCACCGGGGTCGCCTTCCGCATCATTCCCTTTGACGAGACGCCCGAGGCCCGCCTGTGGTCCGCCGCCGCCATCGCCGCCGAGAAGCAGGGCATGCTCGAGCCCTTCTTGCGGGCAGTGCGCACGCTCAGAGACGAGCAGCGGGCCAACCAGGCCACCGTCCAGGTTGAGGTCAAACCATCCGACATTGACGTGGTGGCAGTCACTCTCGTTGACCAGGGGCTCGACAGGGCCCGCTTCGACACCGACCGCGACAGCGGAGAGGTCTTCGTGCGCATCGATGCCGACATCGTGCTCGCCAAGCAGGTGGGGGTCCGGGTTGCGCCGTCCTGGTTCGTCGACGGCTACCGACTCCGCGGCGCCCAGTCGGCCATCGCCATCCAGAAGGTCATCGTTGTCGAGCTCACCGACTACCTCGCCAAGAGGCAGGCGCCCGAGAAGAACGTCTCTGGGCTCCGAGGGGACTAGCGACTTGGGCAGGCAGAAGAAACACCGCGTCAACCCGGCGCGGGTGGCCGCCGCGCGCGTGCTCCTGGGCGTCGAGGAAGGCGCCCACTCCGACGACCTGCTCGAACAGCTCGCCCCGGTCGGACGCGACCGCACGCTCACCTGGCACCTCGTGCTCGGGGTGCTCCGTCGCCAGGGTCGCATCGACGCCGCGCTGGCTCCCCACGTCAAGCGCGGCCTGGGCCGACTCGACCCCGGCGTGCGCGCTGTGCTCCGACTCGGCACCTTCGAGCTGCACCACTCCCGCACCCTCGACCATGCCGCCGTCCACCAGGCTGTGGAACTGGCACGCGTGCTGCGCATGGGGCGCGCAAGTGGCCTGGTCAACGCCGTTCTCCGCAAGGTGTCCCGCTCGGAGGTGCCGTCCGACCCCTACCTCGACCTGCCCGACTGGCTCAAGAAGCGGTTCGCCGACTGGCCGGAGTGGGTGGGTAGGCTCGGCACCCCTTCTCCAGTGTGTGGTGTGTGGCGCGACGCCGACGCCCCTGTCGATGCCGTCGACGGCGGGCCCGCCCAGGCAGCCGGAGCAGTGGTCGACGGGACCTTCGTTGTGGCGCCAGGGGAGGGGAGCATCGCCGACCGACCGGGCTTTGCCGAGGGCGCGTGGTGGGTGATGGACCCCGCCTCAGTGGCCGTCGCAGACCTGCTCCACGAGGCTGTTCCCGCCCACAGCGCCCTCCTCGATGCCTGTGCGGCACCCGGCGGAAAGGCGCTCCGACTGGCCACACACCAACACCCGGTCCTGGCCACCGACCTCGAGTCCACCCGCCTGGCCCGGGTCGACGAGGCCGCCCAGCGGGTGGGGGTGGCGGTCTCCACGCGGGTCCACGACTGGCTCACGGGCAGCATTCCCGACGTCAAGCAGTTCGACGGTGTCCTGGTCGACGCGCCCTGTTCTGCCCTCGGCATCATTCGCCGGCACCCCGAGGTTCGATGGCGCCGCCTGCCGTCCGACCCTGCCGCAATGGCCATCCGCCAGCGCCAGATCCTCCGAAATGCCGCCAAACACGTCGCTCCCGGCGGGGCGCTTGTCTACTCGGTGTGCTCTCCGCTGCCCGAAGAAGGCGCAGCTGTGGCCACTGGTCTCGACGGCTTCACACTGGAGCGGAGCTGGTCCACCGCGCCGCCAGTGGGCGACGAAGACGGCTTCCAGGCCTTCGTCCTCCGCCGGGCCTGACCCTCGACTATCGCTGCCCGAACTGCATCAAGAAATAGATGTCGAGGGCATTCTCCGCGTATGGGAACAGCGCCAGGATCTCGGGGTCGTTGTACTTGAGCGACAGCTCGAGGTTGGAGAACACGTTGCCATCGTAGCCGTAGACCGCTTCGAGGCGGAAGCTCGGCTTCGCACCGCCCTCCACATGGACCAGAGGACTCTCCGGCATGCGCACCACGCCGCCCAGCGCGCGGAAGTCCCAGCTGTCGTCGCGCTCCTCGATGCCGAGGAAGTGGGGGGTGTGGACCCCCACACGCAGCTCGTGCAGCAGCGGGGTGGGCTTCCAGGCGACAGCGGTCACCACGTCGATGAGCTGTCCCATCCCTTCCTGGCTGAGGTGCAGGGTGTCCAGATCGTCCGGCTCTGGCTGGGCCTGGGGGACCTGTCCCACCGCGCCAGGAAGCTCGAGAAGACGCACATAGGCGCTGGTCTGTCCGACCTTGTCCACGAGCTTTTCCAGGCGCAGCCGCTCGATGCCGCCCCGCAGGTAGGGCAGCTGCTCGAACCCCTGGTTGGCTGCCGCCGCGAAGAAGGCACCCGAGTGTTTTTCCGAGGCCTGAAAGTAGGCGCCGTTCGACCCCACGTAGCCAGCCCGGATGGCCACCGACCCAGGCGTCACCTCCGCGCCCGCAATCCAGTCCCAGGTGACCGAGCCGTTGTCGTATTGGTTGCTGCCGGCCGGAAAGAAGGGGGCGCCCAGCGCATAGTAGATGGAGGCGGCGGAGCTGATGAAGTTGCCGAAACCCCGCATGGGCGCGCCACCGTAGGCCTGCACCGTGGTGACCGAGGCGTTGTAGAACACCCCCACATCCCCTTGGCTCCAGGCCAGCGCCCAGTTGCTCGAGGTGAGGTCGACCGGGGCCATGAGCATCGAGCTCTCGCACCCGATGGCCATCACCGGCACATGCATCGCACCGGCCAGCACATGCTGCTCGTAGGAGAACAGAGCCATGCCCTCGTGGGAGTGCATCAGCGGCAGCACCTCACGCTCGGCCGTGCCCACCGCGCCGTAGAGGTTGGTGTTGGTGGTGGCGGCCCGCCGGAGGAGGTCTCGGTGGGAGGTCGGGAACAGCTTGACCACGCCACAGTTGGCGGAGCTGTTGGTGTCGTCCTCGGCGTGGGCGAGCCCGACGAGTGCGGCCAGGAGCAAGGGGAGGGGACTCATTGGACGGCCCCCGTGTCGCCGGACTCGTTGAAGATGGACGGGCAGTGGAAGTCGAGTCCCATCCAGTAGGCCGCGGACTCGGCGTGGACGGCCACCTCCTCGCAGTTCGCCCCGTGGATGGCGCCCAGGCACTCGGTGAGGCTGGCCGAGTGCGAGCCGATGGCGGTGTCGTCGTCTTCGAGCAGGCAGACGAGCGTGTCGAGCGAGTCCGCGGCGGTCTCGCCCAGAGCCTTGTCCCCGGTACAGGCCACCGTGCGCGCACGAACCTCGACCCGCACCAGCTCGCAGGCCTCCTCCCCAGTGAGCGACTTCGCCGAGCAGCCCGCCACAGTCCCCACCAGGACGGTCGCCATGAAGACCAGGACCGGGGGACGCCAACCGCGCATGACCGCCTCCGTTGCCTCGACCATACCGCGCCCTCGGGATCTGCCGGTCCAGACGAACGCCCCGGGGCAGATCCCGTGCTACACGCCGGGTCCAGCCCCTCCGGAGGTCGAATGGGCGGTGCAGCCGACACCCCGATGATGCGCCAGTTCCTACGCATCAAGGCCGACGCTCAAGATGCCCTGCTGCTCTACCGAATGGGCGACTTCTACGAGATGTTCTTCGACGATGCCCGCGTGGCCGCCGAGGTGCTCGAGCTCACCCTCACGTCGCGCAACAAGAACGACCCCGACCCCATCCCGATGGCCGGCGTGCCCTACCACGCACTCGAGACCTACCTGCGGCGCCTGGTGAGCGCGGGGCACAAGGTCGCCATCGCCGAGCAGAAGGAACCGGCGGGCGGCGGCAAGCGGCCCAAGCTGATGGAGCGCCACATCGTGCGTGTGGTCACCCCGGGCGTGCCTTGGGACCCCGATGCGCTCGAGGCCCGCCAGTCGTGCTTCCTGGCCGCAATCTGTGCGCGCAGCGCCCGGGACGCCGTGGGACTGGCCTTTCTCGACGTCACCACCGGCGACCTTCGCATCACCGAGGTCGCGGACATGGCCGCGGCCCGCGCGGAGCTGGAGCGGATGGAAGCCCGGGAGCTGGTGGCCATCGACCGCACCTTGGGGCACCCGGTGCTTGCCGGTCTGGCCGCCGCCCCGAGTGTGGTCGACGAGGCCTGGTTCGACGCCGCCGCCGCCTTCCAGACGCTCTGCCAGCAGCTCAAGGTGGTCGACCTGCTGGGCTTCGGGGTCTCGGGACATGGACCCGGCGTGGCTGCTGGCGGGGCGGTGCTGTCCTACGCCCGGCAGACCGCGCGCATCGGACTCGACCACGTCCGCCGGCTGGAGGCCTACACCGTCGGCGGGCACATGGTTCTCGACGAAGCCACGCGCCGCAACCTCGAGCTGCTCCGTCCCATTCGTGGCACCGGCCGCAAGGGCACCCTGCTGGGCCTGCTCGACCGCACCCGCACCCCGATGGGCGGACGCATGCTGCGGGAGTGGATTGTCCGGCCGCTCACCCACCGTCCCACCCTCGCCGAGCGCCACGACGCCGTGGATGCCCTGCTCGACCCCCACCTGCGTGGCCCCCTTCGAGATGCACTCGTCAGCGTGGCGGACCTCGAGCGGCTCGCCAGCAAGGTGGCCCAGGAGACCGCAAACGCCCGCGACCTCGTGGCCCTCGCCACCTCCCTCCGCGCCTTGCCCGGGGTGGCACGCCTCATCCGAGACGAGCCGGCCCTCACCGCCCGAGTGCCCGAGGACACCGTCGACGACGCTGCTTCCGACATCCACTTCTGGTTGGTCGACGAGCCGCCCTCCGCCACCACCGAAGGCGGCATCATCCGAGCGGGCGTGCACCCCGAGCTCGACGAGCTGGTCACCCTCTCCCGCGAAGGCAAAGGCGCCATGGCCCGCATGGAGTCTCGGGAACGACAGCGCACCGGCATCAGCAGCCTGCGCGTGAAGCACAACCGGGTGTTCGGCTACTTCCTGGAGGTCACCCAGGCCAACCTGCACCTGGTGCCAGACAACTGGATTCGCAAGCAGACCCTGTCCAACTGCGAGCGCTACATCACCGCCGAGCTCAAGGAGTTCGAGGAGCGCGTGCTGGGGGCGGACGAGCGCCGAAAGCAGCTTGAATATCAGCTCTTTCGCGACCTGCGCGCCCGTGTTTCGGAGCACGTACAGCGCATCCAGACCTGCGCCCGAGCCGTGGCCTGGCTCGATGTGGTGGGGACCTTCGCGGAGCTTGCGGAGGACCGGCGGTACGTGCGTCCGGAGCTGGTGGACGACCCCGACGTGCTCGACATCCGAGGCGGACGCCACCCCGTCGTGGAGGCGATGGACCTCGAGACGCCCTTCGTCCCCAACGACCTCGTGCTCGACCCCGGTGCCCACCTCGTCATCCTCACGGGCCCAAACATGGCAGGCAAGAGCACCGTGATGCGCCAGGCCGCGCTCATCGCCTTGCTGGCCCAGATCGGTGCGTTCGTGCCGGCCGACAGTGCGCGACTCGGGGTGTGCGACCGCCTGTTCGTGCGGGTGGGGGCCAGCGACGACCTCGCCCGCGGACGCTCCACCTTCATGGTCGAGATGTCCGAGACGGCACACATTCTCAACGGCGCCACCCGAAGCTCGCTGGTGCTCCTGGATGAGATTGGCCGCGGCACCAGCACCTACGACGGACTCGCCATTGCCTGGGCGGTTGCAGAGGCCGTGGCAGACCGGGTGGGTGCCCGCACCATCTTCGCCACGCACTACCACGAGCTCGTGTCGCTCTCCCAGGAGCGCACCACGGTCACCAACCGGCATGTCGCCGTGAGTGAGCACGGAGACCGCATCATCTTCCTGCACGCACTGCGGCAAGGCGGTGCGAGTCGGTCGTATGGCATCCAGTGTGCGCGCATCGCAGGCATGCCCCAGCCAGTGGTCGAGCGGGCCCAGGAGCTGCTGGCCGAGCTGGAGAAGCGTCCGCGGTATGGGCCACCCACTCGGCAGATGTCCCTGTTCGGCGCCCCCGCCCCAGCTCCGAAGCCGGCCGAGAACAGTCCTATCATCGACATTCTCGATGAAGCCGAACCCGACGACATGACGCCCAGGCAGGCCCACGCGCTGCTGTACAAGCTCAAGAAGCTCGCCCGAAAGGAACGCAGCAGGTGAGGGGAGTCGAGGGCCCCTTCGACCACGCGCTCGATGCCTTTCTGGCCTGGTGCCGCGCCGAGCGGGCCTTCTCGCAGAACACCCTCGACGCCTACCGCCGGGATCTGCGGGCACTCCAGGCCCACCTCCACGCCCTCGGGGTCGACGACCCCGCCGAGGTCACCCGGACCCACCTTGAGCAGTGGACTCTGGACAGCATGGCGGCTGGTCTCGCGCGTTCGACCGTCGCTCGTCGGCGCGCCTCCACAGGCTCGTTCTACCGCTTCCTCATCGAAGACGACGTGCTCAGCGTCAATCCCACCGAGGGATGGACAGTGTCCTCGCCGCGACGACCACTTCCGGAGTCCATCTCGGAGGCCCAGGTCGAAGCCTTGTTGGCCACCCCGAACCGCAACACGGCCATCGGCCTGCGCGACGCCACGATGCTGGAGCTGCTGTATGCGACCGGCCTGCGGGTCACCGAGCTGGTGTCGCTGCCACGGTCTGCGGTGCATGATGGCTGGCTGGTCGTGCGCGGCAAGGGTGGAAAGGAGCGCATCGTGCCCGTGGGTGACGTCGCCATGGACCTTCTCGAAGACTGGTTGGACCTCTGCGACCCCGACAGCAAATGGGTGTTCGCCACCCGCACAGGCAAGCCAATGAGCCGCCAGAACATGTGGCTCCGCATCCGCAAGCACGCCAAAGCGGCCGGAATCCACGGGAAGGTCTCGCCACATGTGCTGCGCCACGCCTTCGCCACGCACCTGGTGGCCCATGGCGCAGATCTTCGGGCAGTCCAGGCGATGCTCGGGCACGCCAGCATCTCCACCACGGAGATCTACACCCATGTGGCCCGGGAACGACTCAAGCGTGTGCATGCGGAGAGCCATCCACGGGGCTGAGCAAGGAACCCGCGCGCAACCGAGCAGAATCTACCCGCATGTTTTCGGAAACGATGCGCAGCACTTCGGATCCAGCCTGACACCACTGGAGACATAGTCGCATCATCCGACACAGCACCGGCTTCGCTCCAGACACTACTTGACATAATGCACCTTATCGGTAGTAGCCCCACAGGTCCCCCGAGCAAGCTACATGGCCGGTCCACCCGATGTCTCGGTCTTGCATGCGCAGCGCATCCGCCGTCACCGTCCTGCTCTGCAGCTCCTGCAGCCCATGGACCTCGTCGCCCAGGCTCGCGGAGCTCGCGCGCCTCGAAGTGGTCACCACCTCGGTCGCCGACGCGGGCATCGATGTCGACACCGAGCTGGTGCTTGGCTTCACCAACACGGGCACCCGCGGCACCGAGCTGTCGCTGCTGGCAGCCTCTGCCTACGACGACGCCGGACAGGTCATCGCCACCGAGGCCGCGGTGGTGTCCGACTCGGCAGCCCTCGAAGTCGCCGCAGGTGCTGAAGCCAGCTGGACCTTGTACTGGCAGCCCGAAGCTGCGGGTCCAACCACGCTGAGCCTCGACTTTTCGCAAAATTCGGCATCCTGGCCGGAAGCCCTGTCGCTCGACATCGAGATTGACGTGCTGGCCGACTATGACGGCGACGGTGCCGACCACCCGGCGGCCGGCGGCGACGACTGCGATGACACCGACGATGCAGTCTGGCCCGGCGCCACCGAGGTCTGGTACGACGGCGTCGACCAGGATTGCGACGGCAACGACGACGACGCAGACGACGACGGCCACCCCCGGGCCGACGACTGCGACGACACCCGGGCGGACGTCCATCCGGGCGCGACCGAGATCTGGTACGACGGCATCGACCAGGACTGCGACGACAACGACGCCGACTTCGACCTCGATGGCTTCGACGCCGAGGTGGTCGGCGGCCCGGACTGCAACGACACCGACCCCGATGTGCGTCCCTCCGTGGCCGACGGTGGCTCCATCGGCGTCGACGACGACTGCGACGGCCTCTACGACGAAGACGACGCAGTGGAGGGAATGGCCGTCATCTCGGAGGTGCACCGTGCGCCATCCGGTGGCGACCCCCATGCGGCGTGGCTGGAGCTCGGGAATGCGGGCGCGGTGCCATTGGTGCTCGACCGCTGGACGGTCCACACCGACCTTGCCATCGGCACGCTCACCGGGCTGGATGGTCCTTTGGTGCTGCCCGTCGGTGAGGTGGTGGTGTTGTGCGCCGATCCCGGCGTCGCCACCGACGTGCCATGCGATGGGCGGGTCTACAACTGGCCGCTCCCCTCCCCCACTGCCGACGAGATCGAGCTGCGGGTCGACGGTCTCGCCATCGACTCGGTGCGCTGGAATGCGGCCTGGCCCGGCGGCCTCGGTGTGTCGATGTCGCTCGACCCAGGCGCCTTCGACACTACGCAGAACGACCTGATGGCGAGCTGGTGCGCCTCGACCACCCCCTGGGCGGCCACCGACCTCGGCTCGCCCGGCAGCATCAACGCTGCCTGCGAGTAGGAGGCTCAGACCTCGCCGTAGGCCCCGCTCCGCCGAGGGTCCCCTGCCCCGCTGAAGCCGTGGTGGTCGCGTCCGGCGATGTGCAGTCCGCCGAAGAACATGTTGGCGCCAGTGAAGCGTCGGACCTGCCACGGACTCGCCCGCAGCGCCTGCACGGTGCCCGAAGGACGCCCATCCGCTTCTACATGCGCGACGCCGTCCTCGACGTGAACCCGCGGTGCTCGCACCGTCTCGTCGGGGGACAGCCCATGGTCGGTGAGGTAGACCACGCCGTGGAGGATGGCGGAGCGGATGCGGGAGGAGCCGCCCGAGCCCATCGCGAAGATGCCGTCTCCGAGGCCCAACAGCGTGGGACAGCACATCGTCATCAAGCGCCCACCGGCCTCGAGGTCGACATCGGGCGGGTTGACGTCGGCTTCCCCCAGCAGGTTGTTCAGCACCACGCCGGTGTTGCCAGCCACCACGCCTGCGGTCTCACCGAGCGAGGTGGTGATGGCCACGGCATTTCCATCCGCGTCCACCGCGGAGATGTGGGTGGTGTTGCCAGGGCGGCGGGGGTCGCGGCCGTGTGCCGCCTCTTCGCCCATCTCCATCGGCGCGAGTGCGGACAGGAAGCCGTCTGCGAAGCCAGGGTCGAACAGGCGCTTTCTGAGCGGACCGCGGCGGGTGTGGTCGATGCGGTCGAGCGCGTGGCAGAGGAATCGAAGCTGCCGCACGCTCGCGAAAGACGGCATGGGACCGTGGTCCTCGAGGGCACGCAGAGCCTGGGTGACCAGCAGACCCGCCAGGCTGGGGACCGGTGGCAGCCAGACAGTGGCGTCGCGGTAGCGGTAGGCGATGGGCTCCAGCAGCCGGGGACGGTAGCCGAGAAGGTCGGTCTCGCGGAGGCGCCCCTGGACCCCGATGCTGTCGAGAATGGCCGCTGCCACATCACCTTCGGAGAATAGCCCCGGTCCCTCGGCCGCATAGCGCCGAAGGGTGTGGCCCAGCTCCGGGTTGCGGAAGGTGTCGCCTTCTCGCAAGGGACGGCGGATGCTGCCGGGACCTGGGGGCTGTCCGAAGCGCTCGGTGCACCACTCGTCGCGGAGCTGGATGGGCCACAGCAGCGACAGCACACGCTCGAAGCCCGCGGAGACGGGCACACCATCCGCCGCGGCCTTGGCGGCAGCCTCCGCAAGAAGGGGCATCGGCAGCTTGCCGTGGCGCGAGTGCAGCGCCCAGAGGCCCGCCGGCACGCCGGGGGCAGCGACCGAAGCCGGCCCCACATGGAAGGTCTGGGTGGTGGGCCCGAAGTCGATCTCGATGGCTTCTGGGCTGGGCGCCGAGTGGCTGGGCAGTGTGGGCACCGTGGAGAAGAGATCTATGGCCTCGACCTGGCCCCCCACACGCACCATCGCCAGGCCCGCTCCTGCGAGTCCGGTGAGCAGAGGCTCGGCCACGCAGGCCATCAGCTGGGCGGCGACCGCGGCGTCGATGGCGTTTCCGCCGCGCTCCAGGGCATCGAGGCCGGCCTGCACCGTGAGTGGGCTGCCCCCGGCGACGGCTCCGCGGGCGCTCATGCCCGGCCTCCAGCAGCGACGGGCAGCACCCAGTCCACCACGAAGTGCTCCATCAAGGCGTTCACCTCGGGACTGGGCAGGTGGCTGTCGAGGCGCTCCTGGGCAGCCGCCTTGCCGAACAGCTTGCCGTACTCGGCCATGTAGCGGAGGAAGCGGTGCCGGTTGTCTGCGGCGGTGAGCTCCGGATGGAACTGGGTGGCGAATTGAGGACGCCCCGCCACACGCACCGCCTGAAAGGGGGCTCGCTCGCTGCCCGCGATGTCCACGAGGCCCTCAGGCACGCCAGTGGCGCGGTCCTTGTGCCCCAGCTGCGCTTGGAATCGGGCCGGCAGAGACCCGAACAGGGCGTCGCGGGCCCCACCCGACTTCAGCGACAGGGTGTAGGTGCCCACCTCGGCATTCGGCTCGTCGGCGATGACCTCACCGCCGAGGCCCATCACCATCGCCTGAAAGCCGAAGCAGGAGGCGAAGACGGGCAAGGTGGCGGTGCGGTCGGAGGAGGCCAGCCAGGCGGTGTAGGTCACGAAGTCGCGCACCGGGGCGATGTCGTCGAGCACACTGTACTGCCCGGCGCCGCCCACCAAGACCGCATGGGTGTCGCTGAGATCGACCTCGGCGAGGGTGTCTTGGAAGATCGACACACACCGCACCTGGTCGGGCGACACCCCGAGCCGTGCGGCGAAGCAGGCATGCTCGTGGCCCCGGGCGGGGTCGTCTTCGGTGCGGGCCTGCACCAGGATGAAGCGCAGGTGGGCCCGGTCGGCGCGGGCCCCTTGTCGGGCCAGGGCCATGTCGGTGACGGGCGTGTCGAGCCAGGCGGGTTCGGACTGCATCTCGGTGACCTGGAGCAAGCGGGGGCGGTGGCTGGGGACCCGGAGTGGGGTCGGGGCCCTGAGCGTAGTCCGCCCGGAGTCCCCTGCCCTGCCGCGGGATCGTGTCGACACGCCGTCGTTTCGAAGCCTGCCGAGCCGCTCAAAACAGGTCGCGCAGAGCCACCTTCACGTCGCCCAGCAGGCGTGCCTGACAGGCCAGTCGTTCGCCAGCACGCACCTGGGACTCCCCCAGCACCATGGCCTCGTTGGGGGTGCGGGGGGTCAGGGACCGGGGCCCACCGTCCACGCCCACCCGGCAGGTGCCGCAGCTGCACTGTCCGCCGCAGTAGGACGACACATCCAGGCCATTGGCCCGTGCGATGGCCAGCAGGGTGGTCCCGGTGTCGGCCCGCACCACGACGGCTGGACCGCCGTGCGCCGGCAGGAAGGTGACGGTGGCTTCATCTGGAATGGGCTCGGCGCGTCCGCGGCGCAAGCGGTCCGCCAGGCGCCGACCGAATCGACGCAGACGGCTGCCATCCACCGCGTCGGACCCTGCTCTCGATCCCGGGGGACGCCACTTGCCCACATGTCCTCCACGGGAAGATGCCGATTCCGCTGCTGGGACGCTAACCTTGATTCCGGCGGGCGCCGGCCGAGGTGTGCGCTGCATGTCCCGCGGGCCGTCCCCTCCGCGAGGACGCCCTGCCCGGGTCCCCCCTCCCAGGAAGCTGCATGGCCGCAGATACCGGAAGCCCGAGTCCCGACCGCACCGAGGACCAGGCCCTCATCGCCCGCATCCAGGCGCAGGAACCGGGTGCCTTCGCGGAGCTCGTCCACACCTACACGCGCAAGGTCTACAGCATCGGCATCAGCATGCTCCGCAACGAGCAGGATGCCCGAGATGTCGTGCAGGAGACCTTTCTCAACGTGCATCGCCGCCTCGACACCTTCCGCGGCGACGCCTCCTTGTCGAGCTGGATCGGCCGCATCGCCACCAACAACGCCCTGATGAAGCTGCGCACCCGGCGCCGCAAGCCCGAGACCTCCCTGGAGATCAGCGTCCCCGGAGCGCCCGCCTCGGAGCGCGTTGAGCGCGTCATCATCGACAAGCAACCCATCGCCGACAAGCTGTCGCTCGACAAGGAGCTCGGCGAGCGCATCCGGGCGTCGGTGGAGGAGCTGCCCGACAAGTACCGCGAGGTGCTGGTCCTCGCCGACTACCGCGAGATGTCGATGCGCGACATCGCCACCGCCCTCGACATCACCATCCCCAACGTGAAGACCCGCCTGCACCGCGCACGGCTCCGGGTTCGGGAGACCTTGGCCGACTACCTCGCCGGGAGGGACTGATGCGCCCGCCTGTCTCCGCCACAATGACTCGAATGAGCCCTCGGACGCCTGCGTACTTGCAACCGGGCACCCGGCGCGGCATCTGTCCGAACGCGCCCAGCCCCCACCTCGACGCCCTTCGGAGGTCCTGATGTCTGGTCCCAACGCACCGGCCGGTCCCCCCACCCTCACCTGTGAGCAGGTGGCGGTGCTGGTGTTCGACTTCGTGGAAGGCGAGCTCACCGACGAGCAGCACGCCCTGGTGGCCGAGCACCTGTCGCTTTGTCCCGAGTGCGCCGAGTTCGTGCGCACCTACTCGGCGGTCGGCGGTCTGGTCCGGGAGGCCATGGAGGTCGAGGTCGACGCCCACCTGCAGGCCGAGCTCGATGCGGCCATCTTCGGAGCCCTGAGCCTCACCGCCTGAGGGGCCACGGCGCGCCGGACTCTCGCTTCGGTGGATTGCGCGCCCCGCGGGGCGGGTCTACGCTGCTGCGGGAGCGCACCTGCACTTGGACCGTCGACGACATCCCTCACGACGCACCCGCGGCCTTGGCGTCGCGGCCGTCGTGTCGCTCGTCTTGCACCTGCTGCTGTTCGTCGGCCTGGCCCGCATCTGGCCCGACCTCAAGCACCACCCGTCCCCCGAGGACACGATCCCCGTGCAGCTCGTGGTGGAGGTGGTCCCTCCCGAGGAGCCCGAAGACGAACCCGAGCCGCCGCGCCCCGATGGCCAGCTGGTGGACACGCCCCGTCCCGAAGAAGAGGTGCGTCCCGAAGACGCCGACCACCTCGCCGAGCACGACAACACCGTCGTCGAGGAGACCCGCGACCCACGCTACCGGATCAACCCCGAGATCCTCGCTGAGCAGTACAACGAAGACGACGAGCTGCAGATGGAAGAGGCCATCGACCTCAACGTCGACGAGCCCTCCACCGGGGCCCAGGTCGGCAACGACCGCTTCGACCCCGACCGAAATGGCAAGCTGGCCGCCCTGCCCTCCCCCTACCGCCTCACCAACCTCGACGGGCTCCAGAAGCCCGTGCCCGCCTCCTCCAGGTCCTCCAAGCGCGCGGGTGCCCCCAACAACGACCTTCTCGACGTCGCTATCGGCGACCGCACCCAGCTCAACACCAAGGCGCTGGTGGGGGCCGACTACATCAACCGCATCCGCCGGCTGGTCAACTACTTCTGGGACCAGAACCTCCAGAACCTGCCTCGGTCCGTCATTCTCACCCGTTCGTCCTACACCACGGTGGTGGATGTGGTGCTCGACAGCCACGGCGCACTTCAGCGAGTGGAGGTCACCGTGGCATGCGGGTCGGAGCCCCTCGACCAGGCGGTCGTCGACGCCTTCCGCCTGGCGGGTCCCTTCCCAAATCCTCCGCCCCAGCTCATCGAGAAGGACGGCCGGGTCTACCTGTCGAAGATGGGCTTCACCGTGCCGGTCGGGCGCTCCCGTCCGACCTACGAAGGCGTCGACCCCCGTGCCGGGGTGCGCTTTCCGGGGCTGCTCAACGCACCGCAGTAGGCTGGCTCAGCTGTCGCTCTCCCCTTCATGCATGGCCACCAGCCCCACGAGGTCCAGCGCGGGGATGTCGGCGCCATCGAGGGGGTCGGGCTCCGAGGGGTCGGGCTCGGGACCGAAGCCAAAGGCCGACCACGACGCATGCTGATTGTCGGGGTCCAGTGAGGCGGCGGTCTTGAAGGCGGCCTTCGCCTCGGTCATCAGCCGGTTCCAGCGCTCTGGGGAGCCGAAGACCACGCTGTCCTGGTCGGCGACCTGCTTGAGGGCCTCGCCGAGGAGGTTCCACGCGAGGCTCCGAACGACGTTCTCGGGCAGGTCGTCGGTCCACTGGCCGCCCTGTTCGAGCAGCCGAAGCGCCTCTCGGGCGTGCTCGACCGCGGGCTCGGGCTGCTCGGTGGACAACAGCAGGCTGGCGAGCTCCATATGGGGCTCCGCGAGGCGCGGCTCGACCTTCAAGATGGCCCGGAGGTCCTTTTGGGCACGGTCGATGTCGCCGTTGCGTCGGCGCTCCATCGCGGTCATGAAGCGCACGGCGAGGGCTTCGAGGTGGGCATCATCGGCCAGCGCGGACACCGCCTCGGAGGGCTGGGCGGAGGTGGGCTCGGTCATCGGTCGTCCTGGGCACCCAGAGGATGGGGGGGGCGTGGGGTCGGTCAGCTCGCCATCGACCTGAGCGGCGCGAAACAGACCCGGAACTCGGTGCCGGTCGCGCTGCTATCCCACTCCAGGCGCGCCCCGCTCTCCTCCACCAGCCGCCGGGCGATGGCGAGTCCGAGTCCGGTGCCGCGCTCGGGGGGCTTGGTGCTGAAGAAGGGGTCGAAGATGCGCTGGGCCACATCGGGCGGCACCCCCGGACCGTCGTCGTGGACGATGAGCCAGGTGTCCTCCACCACCACCAGCACCTCCGCGCGGGCGGCGTCGAGGGCGTTGCCGATGAGGTTGCCGGCGATCTGGCGCACCCCCACAGGATCGGCGAGAATGGCCCGTGCTGGACCACTCTTGCTTGCATGCAGCAGGCGTTGGCGGGCCCGGGCGCGCGCCTGGAGCGTCTGGGCGGTGGTGTGGATGGTGGCCCAGAGGTCCATGGGCTCGGGCTGACCGCGGCGACGGCGGCCGTTCGAGGCGTAGCGTCCGACCAGGGAGTCGAGGTGGGCCACCTGTTGTTCGAGGACGACGAGGTGGGGGTGGTCGGGGTCGTCCCGGCGCATCATCGCGACCAGCGACTTGATCGAGAACAAGGGCTGGCGCAGCTCATGGACCATCTCGGCCGTGAGCAGGCCGAGCTCCGCCAGTCGGCCAGTCTCCATCCACCAGGCCTCCTCCGTGGCCGGGGTGTCGAAAGGCGGAAGGGACAGCAGCGGTCGCTTGGGATCGGCGCTCACTGGGACTCCGGGGCGGAGATGGGATGGTCGACCTCGACAACCACGTAGCACGCGGCATCTTGGACGAAATTGGAGTCGCGCGCACTCACCGTCAGTGTATACGCGCCGGCCGGCAGCACATGGCCATCGATGCCCCGGCCATCCCATTCGAGGGTGGTGGAGGCCGCGGAGGCCGGGGTCGCCTGCCAGTGGACGGCATCTCCCGAGGCATCGGCGACTTCGAGCCACCACATGGCCGGTGTGCTGGCTGCGGCCACTGCAAGCTCGACCGCGTCGGCCTCCACACCCACACCGTCGTCTCCGTCGGGACGGAAGCGGGTGAGGTTGAGCGCACAGCTGCTCACAGCGGGGGCCATCTCGGTGATGTCGCCCAGCTCCACGACCATGGCGCTGGCGGTGCCGGTCCAGGTGCCGTCGAGTCGGTTGCCGCCGCCTTCGTCGCGCACGCTGCGGTCGACAGACAGGGTGTAGGTGCCCAGGCTGCCGTCCACCGGGAGGTCGGGGGTGACGGTGAGCACCTGGCCGTCGTCGGAGAGGGACACACTCGAGACACCGACCTCTGTGCCGTCGGGGTCGGTGATCTCGATGGCGCTCGAAGTGACGCTCGACCCGTAGAGGGGCTCACTGGCCCGGAGGACGAGCGTGGTCCAGCTGTCGAGGGTGTGGCCCGCGGGAGACAGCTCGACGAAGAAGGGACGCCGGGCATCGCCGCTCACTGTGGCGGCGGCGCTTCCGTGTGCCGCGCCGCTGGAGACCCCCGCGTGAAGGGCGGGCTGACCGCCATTGTCGGCTCCGGTGACCGACCAGTTGATGCTCGCCTCTCCGTTGGCGTCGAGCAGAAGCTCGAGGCCGCTGCCGGCCGCGGAGACGGTGGTGGTGCCGCTCTGGAGGCTGCCCAGCTCGGTGCGCACAACCAGCGTGCCGCGCCGGGAAGGGTCGCCTGCGCAGTCCCAGGCCGCGAGGTCGACCCGGGTGTCTCCTGCAGTGGAAGAACCCGCTGTGAGGGTGTCATCGTCAAGCAGGACGTCCACGGGTCCGACGGGCTCGCCGTCAGCCGCGCCCACCCACACGGTGACCTCAGCCCGGTCTGCGCAACCCGACTCGTCGACGACCACCACGTAGGGGATGCGACCGCCCACCGTGCGCCACCGCTCGCTCCACGTATCGACCGTCTGCCGAGTGGTTGTGCCGTCGCCGTCGCCCGAGTGCCATGCGACCAGCGCGCCAGTGCCCTCTACGCTGTCCTCGGCCGACAGGTCGGTGGCACTGGTGGTCCCGCCGACCAGGCACAAGCGCAGCTCGTCGGCGTCGGACACAGACAAGTCGGCCTCTGGCCCGCCGACACAATCGAAGGACACCGCATCCACGGCATCGCTGGCGCCCGAGTAGGTGCCGTCGGTGACGGTGAGCTGGTCCTGCAGCGCCACGGTGTCCCACAGAAAGTCGACCGAAGCGGTGCCCCCGACCACATCCAGGTCGGAGAGCCCGTCGCCCGCGCCCTGCACGGAGTCGAGGTCGACCACAGCGTCCACCGAGGTCGCCACATTGCCCCAGGCGTCCACCGCGAACACCTGCACCGCGACGCTCTCGCCCAGCTCCACCCACGTCGTGCCCAGCTCGACCGAGTAGCCGGAATGGGGACCGGGGGTCACCGAGAACAGCGAGCTGGAGCCCATCTGCGTGCCGAACACCTCCGCGGTGAGCCGGTTGGCGGTGGTGGCGTGCACAAGTGTGACCGCGCCCTCCCCTTCCCCGGAGGCATCCAGGGCAACGGCTGTGGGGGTCAGCTCCAGCCCCTGGTCGGCGACGAGCACGGTGGACGTGGTCTGCTCGACGTAGGGATTGCCGTGGATGTCGAACGCACGGAGGCTGAAGCCAAGGGACTCGCCCGCCATGATCTCGGCGGCGTCAACCTCGATGTCGATGACCTCCACCTCGGCGTTCACGACCTCTACGGGCGCTGCGACCCCGGAAAAACCACCCAGCGGCACCTCCGCTGTGACGACAACTTCCGGATCGGCGACCGTGAGCGCACACAGCGAGTACAGCAGCCCCGCATCCGGGCCCTCGAAGCGGCCCGCGCACGCCAGCGAGCCGGTGCTGTCGGTCAGCGTGACCGCCGAGGCGCCGCCGAATGGCTCCAGCTCAGCGGCATTGCCGTAGTCGTCGTGCAGCTGGGCCCGCACGAGCGTCTGCTCTCCCGCAACGAGCCGCTCCGCATCGACATCCACCTCCACCGATGTGGCAGAACCAGCCAGCACGCGGAATTCCGGCGATACCCCCTGGAGTCCCGATGCATCGGAGGCGGTGACCTCCACGGCCGGTCCCGCCCGCTCCAGGGTGGTGCTACAGACGGCCTGCCCGTCGAAAAAGGCCGAGCACGCAGCACTCCCGACGCCGGCATCCGGGTCGAGCCCGCCCAGGTCATCCTCGAGGCTCAGCACCTCGTCGTGCCCCGGCACCGGATTGCCCCAGGCATCCTCGGCGCGCACCAGCAGGGTCTGGACCTCGATGCCCGCGACCACCTCCGGCAAGGTGGGGAGCACGCGGTAGCCCAGCGGCTCTCCAGCCTGCACGTCGAGCGGCTCCGACTCCACCACGAAGGCCTCGCCGTTGAGCACCGCCACCAGGCGCAAGCGGTTCTCCTCACACGCGCCAGGGACGGTGGCCCCGGAGACGACCACATCGTCGACCACCAGCTCGTCGGGAATGGTCCACACTGCGCTGTAGTCGTCGCTTCCGAAGCTGCAGGTCTCCTGCACCGTCGCCACCAGCAGCTCGCCACGCGTGGGGTTGCCATCGGCATCAAGCAGCTCGGCGGTCACGGTGAAGGGCTCGCCCGCCGTGATGTCGTCGGGGTCGTGGATGGTGAGCTTGACGTCGGCGATGCCCGCGGGCTCGAAGCGCACCTGGGGCCCCATGGAGTACAGGTGGTCGTTGAGGCCGAGTCCCCGCACCTCCACGGCCACATCATCGACGATGGTGCTGGTGAAGTAGAGGTCCGCGCCCCCCCCGCTGTCGAGAAAGCCCCGAATCACCCCGGGAGCGAGGGCCTGCTGGTCGACGAGGCCCTCCTGAAAGACGATGGCCGACCCATCCCCGTCCACCGGCACCGCCGTGACCTCCACCTCGATGGCGGCGGGCACATCGCCACCGGAGGGGTCGCGCAGCTGCAGCTCCAGCAGGGCATCCTCACGCACGTCGGCCCGGATCTGCGGGGCGGACAGCGAGATGAAGGCCGCCTCGGTGTCGGTGACCGTGAAGGCCGCTTCGAGGCGGTCGGTGTCGCCATCGGGACCGGTGACGGTGAGGTCGTAGCGGCCGGCCTCCAGTCCAGCCGGCACGGTGGCGGCCAGCTGTTGGTCGTCGAGTCGCCGGACATCGCCGAGCGAGGTGGGGGGCGAGGTGGCCAGAGTGAGCGAAAAGCCGTCCTCGACGACGATCTCGCGTGCGCCGCGGGCCTCGACCAGTGGGAAGAACCGCCGGCCGTCCACCACGATGTCGGTGTCGGCGCCTCGGTATCCCCACGATGGAGAGACTCCTGTGAGCTGCGGCTGCGGCGCATCCGGCGTACACCCCACACACACCGCGGTCAGGGTGACAGGGAGCAGGAGGTGGCCGCGGCGGAGCATCCGACTCCAAGACGGGTGGACCCGACCATTGTAGCCTCCAGGCCAGCTCCCCGACGTCGCAATCGGTCGCCACGGCGCCGGGGCCCGCCGCCAAGGACCCGCCCATGTCCCATCTTCCGCCCGCCCAGGACCACCCCGCCGCCCACTCCATGGACTCCACCTGGTTCGCCGTCGACGATGACGGTCAGGTCGCGGTCTTCGACACGGGAGAAGGCGGTGCCCTCCCGTCGATTCCGGGCTTTCCAGCCTGCGGCGAGGCGGCCATGGACAATGTGTTGGAGGTGGGGGAGCTGGCGACCGCGGTCTTGGAGGTGCGGGCCGCTGCCGAGCCAGTCCTCGCGGACTTGCTGCCCGACATCGACGACGCACTTCGGGCCCGTCTCGCCGACACCTGGTGGGACTTCGACGATGAGGAGGGCGCCCGCCTGCTCGCGGCCCTTGGGGTGCACTGCTACGTCGTCGACGATGGCTGGGCACTTCCCTACGTCCATCGCACGCCGGTCGGCCGACCCATCGACATCGAGAAGCTCCCAGCACGGCTCCGTCTCAGGCTCGACCGTGCGCGACTACCAGTGCGTTTCTCGGCCGGGCGACCCGTGGCTCCCGGCGAGCATGTGGCCATCACCGCTTGGGGCGAGTGGTGGGTGGACACCGAGTGGCGTGTCCACCGCGTCGACGGCCAGCCCCTGACGCCCGAAGTCCAACGGACCGCTTCGGACCTGGCGGACGAGGCCCGTTCCCACCCATTCGAGGTGCTGCCCGAGCTGTCCACCGGTGAGCTGCAGGCGGCCATCCAGCAGTGGCTCCACCGCGCCCGCGAGGTGAACACCCCCAGGGAAACTACCCGAAAACGGGGCGTGCTGGACTGGTTTCGCAGCCTGATGGGGCACTGATGCGCCTCGACCGGCTGTCCATCGAGCTCACCAACGCTTGTCAGAAGGGCTGTGCGTTCTGCTACAACGGCAGCCAGCCTGGGGGCGGGAGCCGCTGGACGGTGGGCGAGCTGCTCTCACTCATCGACAATTGCGCAGCACGCGGCATCAAGGCGGTTTCCTTCGGCGGCGGCGAGCCCCTGCGCTTTCCGGGTCTGTGTGACCTGCTCCACCGGACCCGCGGAACGGTCTTCCGGTCTCTGACAACCCACGGGCTCCAGCTCGAAGCCCACCTCGAGCGGCTGGTGGCGGCAGCACCCGACAAGGTCCACATCTCCATCCACCACCCGGACCGCAGCGCCGAGGTGCAGCGGGTGTCCCGGCAGGTGCGGGCACTCCACCGCCGCGGGGTGCGGGCTGGCGTCAACCTCCTCGTGCGAAAGTCAGGGGTTGATGCCGCCAGAGAATGCACCAGCACGCTTCGCTCTGACGGAATCGGACTCGACCGGATCGTGTTCTTGCCCATGCGCGGTCGGGACACGCCCACCCCCCGAGAGCTGGCTGAAGTAGCGGGCGGACGGCACTTCCAGTCGATGACCTGCCTGTTGGCCTGTGGTCCGAGCCCGCGCTTTGCCAGCATCGCCTGGGACCGGACCGTGGCCTGGTGCTCCTACACCACCCGCCGCCGTCCCCTCCCCTCCCTCGACTACGACGGTCTGATGGGCGCTCTCGACGGCCTCGGCCTCGCGCCCTGCAGCCCTCAGAAGGCGTGACGATAGCCGATGGTGGACAGCACGCCGCCGGCTCCACCCTGCCAGCCACCGCTTCCGGACAGCGTGGTGATGAAGACGTAGCCGAGCGACAAGTCGACCTGTCCGGTGCGGGTGCGCAGGCCCGCTCCGCCAAAGGCATGGGCACCGGGAGGGGCGAGTGCCAGCCCCTTCACGCCTGTGGTCTCGCCAACCGAGACCCGCAGCCAGTAGGGCACCACCAGCGCCGAGCCCCCGACCCAGGTGACGAGCCGCGCCCGGGTCTGGCGGCCGACGAGCCCCACCCCCACAGGCACGAGGTCGGCGCTCACCCGCACAGGCGCACCCGAGCTGGGGTCGACCGACAACGCACGGGCCCCATAGAGGCCCACGCCCACCCGCAGGAGCACGGAGTCGGGCAGGGCGTCGAGTGCGATGTCGCCGTCGAGGCCCACCCATGGGCTGGAGAGTCCATCGGAGCCGGCCAGCCAGCCCAGGTGCAGTCCCGGTGCGCGCCGAAGGTCGTCGGCAACCAGCTCGAGCTGTGTGGCGGTCGTCGGGAAGGCCTCGTCGGGCGAGCGGACGAGAATCTCGACCGCGCCCGCATCGCCTTCTCGCTCGGGCGTGTAGATGGCCTCGATGGTGCCGTCTGGACGCCGGCGGGGCTCGGTGAGGGAGCCCCTGGATGCGACCAGCTCCACCGGAACATCGGAGACCGGGTGGCCTTCGCGGTCGAGCAGCGCCACCTTCACCCGGGCGGTGCGCCCCCCGGAGCTGACGAGGGTGGGGGGGTCTGTGCGCAGGTTCACCCGGCGGATGGGACCGGTCACGATGCGCAGCTCGTGCTGGGCGGACAGGTCTGCGGCGGTCCAGTCGAGGCCACCTCTGCTGCCCACCAGCAGCCAGGCCCCCCGTTGGCGACCGGTGGACGGCTCGGAGACGGTCAACCACACCGGGGCCTCGGCGTCGTGGACGGTGGTGCTCACCCAACCCCGCTCCAGGGCGGTGCCGGCAAAGGCCCGGTCGCCGATGCGAAACACGAGCTCCGCCCCCAGGCGCGGGCGGCCCTGCTCGTCGAGCGCCCGTCCAGCCACAATCCAGCCAGTGTCGGTCGGGGTCCACGCGAGATCGAAATCGCGCACCGCTCCGCTGCCAGCAGGAGCGGACCAGTCGGCGGCGATTCGGTCGGTTCCTGCGACAATGGCCGCTGCGCCGTCGTAGTCGAACAGCGCCACCCCCGCCGGAGGGGCACTGCCCGGCGCGGGAGGCTCGGGCCGCAGCACACCGTGGGCCGCTGTGACCTCGGGCAGTCCGATGGCGAGGCGGTCGCCGTGTCTGTCCTCCACCCAGGCGCGCACACGGGCATGGGGCGCACGGGCATCGAGCTCGGGAGGGGACACGCGGAGCACCAGGCGCTCGGGCTGTGGCGGCGGCGGCGGCAGGTTCAGGGTGGCCTGTGCGTCCATGCCCAGGTGGCAGTCGACGGTGCGGGAACCATCTGCTTCGGCCGGCAGGTGGCCGCGCCAGACGCCGCGAGACTCAGCCACCAGCGGGATGGCGAGGCCGGTGGGGGTGGCACAGCGCGGAACCGTTCCGGTCCAGGGTGCGCCGTTGGCCTGGGTGGCGCCCACGACGATGCCCGGGCGCCTCGCCTCACCTTGCCCGGGAATCGCGATGCCGACGAGGTGAGGCCGTGGGTCGCCGCCGAGCCGGATGGTGCTGGTCGACTTGTTGCCTGCGGGGTCCTCGAGGGTGAGGCGCGCGGTGTCCTCTCCTGGGCGCACCAGCGCCGACACCGCTGCGACGCCGTCGTCGTCGGCCACCACGACGGGAAGGCTGCGTCCGCCGAGCTGCACCTGCACGCGGGTGCCCGGAGAGGTGCGCACCGGGATGGTCGTGCGTGCCCGCAGGACGAGCACGCCCAGATCAGCGGGAGCACCGGGTGCTGCGATGTCTTGAACGAGTAGCGGCACGGCACGAGGAAATGGCGTGGGTGGGGGCTGGACCGCGATCTCGATGCCGTTCGGCGTGCTCCGCACGGCGGCCAGCTGTCCCGCGGCGGTGGCGGCGCGCACGTCCTCCACGCGCCCCGACAGGCTGCCCTCCAGAAGGATGTCGACCGGCTCCTCGGCTCCGGCGATGCCGTGGAGGGTGTCCGGCCACCGCAGGTCCGGCTCGCTCGGCGCGGGACGCAGAGGGACCTCGAATTCGACCGTCTGCTGCGTACCGTGGGTGAAGGTGCCCGACAGACCTGTCGTCCCCCCGTCCCATGGAAGCTGCCATCGCCCTGGACCGACCAGCACGGCAGACGCGTGGGGAGTCAGCCGAAGCACCCCGTCGACCGGCTGTCCCCCCTCCTCCACAAGCACCTCGAGCAGGCCACGCTCGCCGGGTCCAAGGGGACCTCCCACCGCAGCGGCATGCACGGTCGGCGCCGCCTGGGCCACCGACAAGGTCGACCCCAGCAGGGCCGCCCACATCATCCGCCGAACCTCACCTCGGTGGTCGCGACCGGAACCTCGGCCGGCCGCACGAGCTGTCCTGACTCGGTTCGCTCGGCGCCCAGACCATCGTCGACGGCGACCTCGATGGCATGGGTGCCCGCGGGCACCGACAGCTCGGTGAAGAAGCGCCCCTCGGCGTCGGCCTGCAGCTCCGTGGTGCCTTGGGGACCGCGAATGCGCACCTGAGCGTGTGGCAGCGTGCGGCCATCGACGGGCGCGGGGTCACTGCCCGGTGGCAGAGAGGGCCAGCGAATCTCAAGGAGAAGCTCCTCCACGACGCTGTCTTGGATGACCGGGACCTGTCCCCTCACCGCGTCGAGGCGGCTGCCGGCAGCCAGCGCGGTGGGGCCATCGGGGCCCGCCAACGCCACACTGCCTTCGTCCACCGCGATTCGCACGGTGCCCTCGGAGTCTCGGGCCATCCGGAAGCGACCGTCCTCCGCCGTGGCCGTGCGTCCGCCTGCACGCACGCCGAGCACCCGTGAACCGGGCCGCACCCGCGCCTGGACCCGGCCCTCGTCGAGCTCCACCCGCACGCCTCGGTGGTCGGCCGCGAGCACCCGCACGCTGGTGTTGTCCTCCAGGCGAAGCTCGCTCCCCTCCCCTGCCTCCAGCAACACATGCCCCGCCTCGCCCACCCGGATCTCGGTGGACTCAGTGAGAAGATCGCCCGTGCCAGCGGGTTCTGAGCGACCGTCGGGCGCCACTCGGGTGACTTCGCCCGCGACGGCGGTGACCATGAGCTGGCCGGTGGTGGGATCGGCGAACAGCACGAGGTAGCAGCCGTAGCCCACGGCGAGAACGGCCAGTGCCGCGAGCAGGACGGACAGGTGCTCCTTCATGCATCACCTGTGTCCCGCGGGAGCACGATCCGCCACTCCGCAGCGCCATCGGTGACCGCCTCGGGGTCGACGAGCTGGCCTCCCAGAGCCCTCAGCGTGCGTCGGGCGCCCCAGAACCCGAGCCCGGAGGCCCGCCAGTCGTCGCCACCGATGTCGATGATGGGGGCGACCAGGCGCAGCACGAGCACCACGGTGTCGGCGTCGAGCAGCGAGCGGATGGACAAGGTGCCGCCCTTCGGCGCGGCGGTGGAGATGCTGCTCATGATCTGGGCGAGGGCACGCCCGAGGTCGGTGCGCACCACATGGCAAGTGGCGGCGGGCCCATCCGCGAGCTCCACCAAGACCCCGCGTTGCTGCATCGGGTTGCGAACAAGCGTGAAGACATCGCGTGCCAGGGTGTTTACATCAACCCTCTCGGGCGCCGGCGCACCTGCACTGGCGTCACGGGACAAGCCGAGGAGTTGGCCCACGATCTCCCGACAGCGCCGGGCCTGGGACTCCAGGCTGCGCAGCAGAGGGGCATCTGCACCGCTGCCACCGCGAGACAGCAGCACCTGGGCAAGCCCGAGGATGCCCGCGATGGGGTTGTTCAGCTCGTGCGCCATCCCCGCACCCATCTCACCCACCGCGGCGAGCCGAGCAGACTGCACGAGGCGGTCCTGGGCCTGCTCCAGCTCCCGGGTGCGGGCCTCGACGCGCTCCTGCAGCTCCTCGTTGAAGGCCGCAATCTCGGCGCGTTGGCGGGAGATGCGCTCGGAGTCGGCCTTGAGGCGGGCGCTCATGTGGTTGAAGGCGCTGGCCAGCTCGTTGATCTCGTCGCTTCCCCCCCGTGCGTCCACCGAGCGCCCGAGAGCGCCATCTGCCACCTCCAGGGCGGCGTCTTTCAGCGCGGTGACCGGCTGCACGAGCTGCCGGGAGAACAGGGCCCCCACCACCAAGGCGAGCGCAATCGAGACGGCCGCGATGTAGGCGGTGCGCAGCCGAATCTCTCGAAGCGCCGCAGCACTGCGGGACACCGGCTCTGCCACCACCACGGTCCACCCGAGGCGGTCCACCGGAGCCAATGCCGCCACCGCGGCCTGACCATTCGAGGCCGTGTAGCGCACGTCTACCGCCGTCCCCCCCAACAGGCCGGTGAGCGCGCCGGGCTCCACCAGCCGCCCCCCGCCGAGGATGACCGTGCCATCGGTGCCCAAGACGGCCACCTCCAGCTCATCCCCGCTCCCTGTGCCCACCCGACGGGCGATGGACTCCAGGCTGAGCTCGACCGCCACGGTCGCGCCACTCGGGTCGGCCACCGCCACCGCCATCGAGGGCACCAGGGTGTCGGGGGTGGTGTAGGGCTCGGAGGCCGCCGCAAGCCCAGCCTGTCGTGGGGGGACGTCAGCCAGCGAACGGACCAGCGCCCGCTCGGCCGCGCCTTGGTCCCGCACGGAGGTGGTGTGGGCAGAAGGCGCAAGCACGCGCCCACCTGGACCCATCAGCATGACGAGGCGTGAGGCGGGCGTCTGCTCCAGGATGAGCCGGGGGATGGCCCCACGCGCCTCTTCGGACACCCGAGAGATGGGCAGCGTGCGCACCTGCTGGGCCACGAGCTGAAGCTGAAGGTCGAGCCAGGTGTCGACGTGGACGGCCACCGCTTCGGCCGTGCGCCCTTGAAGGTCGGCCGTCTTCTCCAGCACTCGATTGGCCGCCACCGTGGAGGCCCCGCCACCGAGCACCGCCAGCGGCAGCACCGACGACAGCGTGATGAACAGGACGAGCCGCGTGGCCAGCTTCACCGGTCAGGCATCCTCGGCGGCGGGCAGCGAGACCGTGAAACGCGCGCCCAGCCAGGTCGGCCTGCCGTCGGGCCCGGGTGGCCCTTCGACATTCGAGGCGACGATGCCGCCGTGCACCTTGGTGACGATGCGGTACACCACGTTGAGCCCGAGCCCGGTGCCCTTTCCTGGCGGCTTGGTGGTGTAGAAGGGGTCGAACACCAGCGCGAGGCTGTCGGGGGGGATGCCGGGGCCGTTGTCCTCCACCACCACCTCGACCGTGCGGCCCTTGCGCCGGGCCACTGCACGCACCAGCCCGCCCGACTCACCGCGGTGGTCGGCCACGGCTTCGGCGGCGTTCTTCAGCAGGTTGACGAAGACCTGCTGCAGCTCATTGGAACGGGCACGAACAGCCAGCGGGCCCTCGGGAAGGTCGACGGCAAAGCGGACACCGCGGGGCGCCAGCGAGCGCTCCACCAGGCGGTGGGCATCGCGAATGCTCTGAGCGAGGTCGACCGGCGCCAGGATGCCCGCCTCTCCTACGCGGCTGTAGTCGGAGAGCTCCTGCACGATCTCCCGGATGCTGTCGCAGTAGTCGACGATCTCCCGGGCGTGGGCCTGCGCGACCTCCACCTCGGGCTCGTCGGTGATGGCCTCGGCCAGCCCCAGGATGCCAAAGAGGGGGCTGGAGACCTCGTGGGCGATGCCGGCGGCCAGAGTGCCGATGCCGGCGAGCTTCTCGGACTGGATGAGCTCAGCCTGAAGGGCACGGGTCTGCTCGAGAACCGCCTCCAGCTCACTGTTTCGAGTGGCAAGGCGAGCGAGAAGCTCCCGGTTCTCCAGGGCCAGCCTGCGCTTTTCGAGGGCCCGCTGCGCCTTCTTTCGGATGTCGAAGACGTTGTCGAGCGGCTTGAGCAGGTAGTCGAAGGCGTCGAGCTCGACCGCACGGATGGCGGTGTCGAGCGAGCCATAGGCCGTGATGACGATGACCTCGGCAAGGGGGTCGTGGGCCTTGCAGGCGTGGAGCAGGGCCATGCCGTTGAGATCCGGAAGGTTCTTGTCGGTGATGAGAAGGTCGCAGCCGCGCGTGTTCAGGACCTCCAACGCCTTGGCGCCGGTGTCGACGCACGACAGGGTGTAGGCATCGCCTTCGAAGACGGCCGACAGGATCTGCAAGATGACCGGCTCGTCGTCGACGATGAGGATGTGGGCCGGGCGGGCGCCGTCGGTGGGCTCAGGGGCTGCGGACACACGGGCCTCGCGCTGCGGGGGGGAGTCGGCGTGCGTCCTAGCGTACTCGACCGGGGCCGTCCGCCGGGGAAGGCAAGGCGCGGGCCGACAGCAGGGCTCTTGACGATGTTTGACACAGTCGCAAGCACGGCTAAACTCCCCGCCCCGCGCATGCCGATAGAGCAGGTCGAGCCGCGCGCCGTCGTGTGCTTGCATGCCGATCCGGGAGTCCGACTCATGCACCGTTCGTCCTTCCCCCAGCTCGGGGCCGAGACCACCGCCGCGTACCGCCTGGGTGGTCCCCTTCGGTCGACCGCTGTGCTCCTGCTCGCTGTTGCGGTCGGCTGCGGCAACAAGGACGGCAAGCTCGACAACGCCGCGGGCGTCCTCAATGAGGAGCAGACCGCCGACGGCCTCACGCAGCAGAAGATCGACCTGAACAGCGATGGTCAGCCCGACATCTTCAACTACTACAAGGAGCGCAAAGACGCGCCCCGGCTGCTGGTCCGTAAGGAGATGGACCTCAACTGGGACGGCCTCGTCGACGTGCGCACCTGGTTCGACGCCTCCGGTGCCATCGAAAAAGAAGAGATGGACGGGGACTTCGACAGCCGGGTGGACTGGGTCGACCACTACAAAGGCGGCCGGCGGGTCACCAGCGAGATCGACACCGACAACGACGGCAAGTTCGACCTCTTCAAGACCTACGAGCAGGGCCTCGTGCGTCGCAAGGAGCGCGACACCAACGGCGACGACCGCATCGACTACTGGGAATACCTCGACGACGCCGGCAATGTGGTGAAGACCGGCCGGGATGTCGATGGCGACGGTGTGATGGACGTCCGCGAAGACTGAGACCTCTACGCGAGGCGGTCCACGTCGGAGCGCACCATCCGCTCCACCAGGGCGTCGAAGCCCACCTCGGGCTCCCAGCCGAGAGCCGCCTTGGCCTTCGCCGGGTTGCCCCGCAGCGACACGATCTCGGCCGGACGCAGCAGTGCAGGGTCGTGCTCCACGAAGTCGCGCCAGCGCAGTCCGACACAGTCGAAGGCCCGCGCGCAGAAGTCCTCCACACTCCAGCACTCCCCGGTCGCGATGACGAAGTCGTCGGGCGTGTCACGCACGAGCATGGCGTGGATGGCCCGGGTGTAGTCCCCCGCGAAGCCCCAGTCGCGGCGCACATCCATTCGGCCCAGCTTGAGGGTCTTCTGTTGCCCTCGGTGGATGCGGGCCACCGCCATCGAGATCTTGCGGGTGACGAACTCGATGCCCCGCCGCTCCGACTCGTGGTTGAACAGGATGCCACCGACCGCGAACAGGCCGTAGCTCTCGCGGTAGTTGACCGTGAGGTGGTGGGCGTAGGTCTTGGCCACGCCGTAGGGCGAGCGGGGATGGAATGGCGTGTGTTCGTCCTGGAGTTCGACGCCGCTGGAGCCGAACATCTCGGAGCTGCCGGCCTGGTAGAAGCGGGCCTCGGGCGCCGCGATGCGCATGGCCTCGAGCATCCGGGCACAGCCGAGGGCGGTCACCTGGCCGGTGAGCACGGGCTGCTCCCAGGAGGTGGGGACGAAGGACTGGGCCGCCAGGTTGTAGATGTGGTGGGGCTTGTGCTTCAGCAACAAGCGCACGAGCGAGCCGGTGTCGAGCAGGTCGCCGTGCTCGAGCACCAGTCGGCCGTCGAGGTGGGCCACCCGCCACAGATCGGGCGAGGCGCTGCGGCGCATCACGCCCACGACCGTCCAGCCGATGTCGATGAGCTGCTCCGCGAGGAAGCTGCCGTCCTGGCCGGTGATGCCAGTGATCAGTGCAGTGGGCACGCGCGGGTCCGTCTGTGTGGGCGCGGAGGGAGGGTCGGGGTGGAGAGCGGACCTACTCGACTTCGATCAGCACGTTGTCGAAGGGAGTGCCGTCGTCGCCCACGAACCAGAACAGCGTGAACTTGCCGGGGTCGGGGTCGTGGATGATGACCGTGGGCCGAAAGCAGGTCTCGACCGAGTCTGCGCTGCCTTCGTCGGTCCAGTACTCGTGGATCTCGATTTCCTTGCGGCTCTGGGCGAACTCGGGGTCGAACTCCGCGGTGGACGACTCCATCACCCAGTCGCGGTACACCACGATGTCGGAGCCACGCGTGGTCTGGACCAGCGAGGAGTCGGGCACCTCGCCCTCGGAGATGCCTTCACAGCCGGTCTGCTCCACCGAGATGTCGAGCGTCTTGGAGCCGCAGCCCACCGCGAATCCGGCGATGAGCAGCGCACCGGCGGCACGCCAGGGGGCACGCAGGGTCTTCTGGGAGGACGGGGACATCGGCGCTCCATCGTCTGTGACCGCGTGGGCGGCCAGCGTCGTCCACCCCGCTATTCCGTCGAGTGGGCGGGTGGCGAGGGGGACGTCAGGTGAGGTCGGGCGCTTCGAGATCGAGCCGTTCGAGCACTTCGCGCAGAGACTGCGCATGGCTGCGGGCCATCACCAGGATGGCGTCGTCGGTGTCCACCACGACACAGTCCTCCAGACCCACGAGCGCGACCGCCTTTCCAGGGGCGAACACCACACAGTCGTTGCTGTCCACCGAGACCACCTTCTGGGCGAGCCCCGCGCCGCCTTCCACCTCGGGAAGGACGTCGGTGAGGGCGGGCCAGGCGCCGAGGTCGGACCAGTCCGGGTCGCAGGGCACCGTGAGGATGTGCCGACTGCGCTCCATGATGCCGTAGTCGATGCTGGTGGCGGTCATCTGGGGCCACACCTCGGGGAGGAGGGCGGGGTCTCGCGACAGCTCCAGCATGGCCATGGCGGTCTCGGGCAGGTGCTCGCGGATGGCGTCGCGGATGGCGTCGGCCGTGAACACGAACATGCCCGCATTCCAGAGGTGAGTGCCCGCCTCGACCCACTGCTCGGCGGTGGCGCGGTCGGGCTTCTCGGTGAAGCGGTCGACCATGCGGAAGGTGTGCCCACCCCAGCTCCCCATCTCCGAGCCCACCTGGAGGTAGCCGTAGCCGGGCTCGGGGTAGCGGGGCTCGATGCCGAGCGTGACGAGGGCGTTGGTGGTGAGCGCCGCCTCCCGGGCGCTGGCGAGCACTGCGCGGAGGTCGGCAGGCACTCCGATGTGGTGGTCGGCGGGGAGGATGGCCAGCACAGCGCGTCCACCGGCCCGACGGGCGACCTCCACGGCGGCGAGGGCGATGCACGGCGCGGTGTTTCGAGGGGACGGCTCGACGATGACGTTGTCAGCGGGGACATCGGGGAGCTGTTCCCGCACGAGAGGCGCCATGTCGGGACCCGTGAGGACCAGCACACGCTCGGGTGGAATCAGAGGGGACAGCCGGGCGACGGTGTCCTGCAGCATGGTGGGACCGCCGGTGAGCGACACACACTGCTTCGGGCGGGCTCGGCGGGACAGTGGCCAGAAGCGCGTGCCACGCCCACCGGCGAGAACCACCGCGTAGAGGTCATCGGCCGTGCGGGGGGGAGACATCGTGGGCTCCGAGGATGGGGCGCGGACTCAGGCGCTAAATAGCGATGGCTCGACCCGGGCCAGGGCCGCATAGGCGGCGATGGCGACGGCGTTCGACAGGTTGAGGCTGCGCACGGAGGCGGCCAACGGGATGCGCCAGGCGCCGTGGATATCGACCAGCTCGCGGGGGAGTCCGCGGCTTTCGCGTCCGAACAGCAGCACATCGCCACGACCGAACGGACAGTGGGTGTAGGCCCGCGCGCCATGGCTGCTGAACAGGTGGAGCGGTCGGTCGTCCACCCACTCGAAGAAGGCCTCCGCACTGGGATGCTCGACGAAATCGACGTGCTTCCAGTAGTCGAGACCAGCCCGCCTCACCGCCTTTTCGTCGGTGCGAAAGCCGAGCGGATGGACCAGGTGCAGCCGGGCCCCCACCCCGAGACACAGCCGCCCCGCATTGCCGGCGTTGGGACCGATCTCGGGATGCAGCAGTGCGATGTGGAAGCGGGGCTCGGGTCGGCCGCTGGCGCTCATGCCTCGCCGACCGGCTCCTGGTAGGCCCCGACGATGACCTTGGCCGGAGCGATGAGGCGGCTGCCGATGCGGTAGCCGGTGCTGAAGACCTCGATGACCACCTGGTCGAGCGCGGGGTCGGTGACCGGCATGGCGGTGAGGGCCTCGTGGATGTTGGGATCGAAGGGGGCACCTTGACCGGCAACCTCCTCGAGTCCGAGCTTCTCGAAGCCGGTCATGAAGGCCTTGAGGACGAGCTCGAGGCCGTTTGCGGTGTCTTCGGCCGACGCGCCCTTCTTGGCGGCGTTGAGCGAACGACGAAGGTTCTCGACGGGCTCGAACAAGGCGGCAACCACCTCGCCACGCCGAAGCTCCTCCTGCACAGCGGCAGACCGGCGCAGGCGCTCGCGGGTGGCGGTGATCTCGCCCTGCTGCTTCTGGTAGGCCGCGGAAACCGCGCGAAGGCGGGCCTGCAGCTCGTCGACGACACCGTGGAGGCGGTCGATCTCGGCCTGGGCGGGGTCGTCTTCCACGAGATGGACTTCGGGGGCGGCCTGTTCTTCGGCAGCCTCTTCGATGACCTCGGGCGCGTCGACCAGCTCGGGCTCAGTGACGGGAATATCGTTCTGGACGTCGTTTTCGTTGACGGCTTCGTCCATGGCTTCACCTCGATTCCGGAGGGCGGCAGGGTAATCGCACCTGCGCGGTGGTCAACCACCCGGGGTGGGCCCGCAGCGGGGGGTGACCTAAGAGCCGCGCGACTATCTGCTCCTGCCGCTGCGTGGGGCTGTGGAGCGGTCCCTTTGGAGGATTGGATGGAGAACCGTCAGAGCCGGGTGCTCATCGTCCTGTCGGTGGTCCTGACGCTGCTGGTGCTCGCGATCGTGTTCGTGGAGCCGCCGGGTCCCGACCCAGAAGAGGGCCGGACCTGGACCCGCGCATTTCCCGATGTGGCCGAAGATGCCGTGACCGCTGTCAGGGTCTCGATGGCCGGTCGAGAGGTGCTGATCGAGAAGGTCGACGGCAAGTGGATGTGGACGGCGCCCGTGCAGGCCCCTGCTGATGCGACCCAGGTGGACAGTCTCGTGTCCAGCATGCTGTTCGTGGATGTCGGCCCCGCCCTGCCGGAGCTTGCCCCTGCTGGGGTGGGACTCGATGCGTCGGCGACCCGTGTGGAGCTGCAGGTGGGCGCCGAGTCCTTGTCCCTTTCGGTCGGCGAGGACGCTCCGGTGGGCTCGTCCACCTATGTGCAGGTGGGCGACGGTCCCGTGCAGGCAAGCCGCACCCGCACCAGCGCCGCCATGCCGCCCCGCCTCGACGCGCTTCGAAGCCGCAGCCTCGTGGTCTACCCCCGCAGCGAGGTGACCGAGCTGGTGGTGCAGAGCCCGGATGGCGAGCGCCCGCCGCTCCACATCTTGAGGACCGACGACGGCGACTGGCTGGCAGACGCCACCCCCCGGCTTCGGGCCGACCGCACCCAGGTCGACACCCTGGTGGACGCCCTTCGCTACGCCGAGGCGGAGTCGTTCCTGGACGAGGCCGGACCGCTCACCGATGCCTGGGTGGTGACCGTGTCCCACTCGCAGCCCTCGCAGACCACGGAGCTGCGCCTCGCAGAGGGCATGGACGGCGTGTGGCGGGCGTCGGGTCCGGTTCAGCCAGGGCAAGGCGTGCTGGCGGCTTCTGAGCTACCCGAGCTGCTGGCCCGCCCCCCATCCGCGTGGGTCGACCCTCACCTGTTGACCCTGCGCCACACCACGCTCGACCGGCTGGAGGTGGTGCTCGACGGCCGGTCGATGGATGCCCGTCGCACGGCCGATGGATGGGACGACCCCCGCGCAGAGGCCGTGCTCGTGGCCATCGAGACCGGCTCGGCCCAGCGGGGCGCTCCCCTGCCCTCCCCGTCGGGTGGCGAGACGGGCGTCATCATCGCCCATCATGGTGAGGTGGCCACCGAGCTGCGCCTGTTCCAAGGGCTCGGCGATGGCGGCCGGGCGGCGAAGGAGTCGGGCACCGAAGCCCCCGTGGCAGTCTCGCGCGGGAGCCTCAAGGCCCTGGCGGACGCACTGGCTTCGGGGGACTGAGCCGCGCGACGGTGGGCGAGGTGCGCCAGCCTGCGTGGCACCCTCGACCTACAGCGGCTCGAGCGACTCGCTGATGTCCTCCAGCTCGAGCGGCTCCAGATCGATGGGCTCGAGGTCGAGGGTCTGCATCTCGGAGTCGGGGACCGCCGCGAGCTCGGCGAGTCGCAGGTTGGTGGCCCGGACCTCTCGGAAGAGCGTGCGGCACACGGCCACCTGAAAGCGCAGGGCCACGGTGGTGCGCCCCTGAAGCAGCTCGCCCATCGCCTCGCGGGGAATCTCCCCCACGAGGGCGTCTCCACGGGCAATCACGGTGGCGCCGCGGGGGATGCCGTCGATGCAGGACAGCAGGCCGAACAGCTTGCCCTGGTCGAGGGAGCCGATGTCGACCGAGCGACCACCCGGGAGGTCGCGGACGACGCGCACCTGGCCCTCCAGCAGAGCGAAGGCGCCGCCCGTGCGCGAGCCCTGCTTGACGAGCACATGGCCGTCGTTGACACGGTGCAGGCGCATCATGGCCCCCACAGCCAGCCGCGAGCGCTCGTCGAAGCCGTTGAATGCGGGGATGTTCTGGAGGAGTGAGGCGTCAATCACGGGTTCCGTCCCTGCAGGAAGCCCTGCGCGGAGCAGACAGAAGGGCAGTCGTCAGGACTGCTGCTCGTCGATGAGGTGCCACAAGGTGGGCTCCGGCTCACTCGGTGGCGCCGCCTGCAGAGGCTCGGGTTCATCGAACACGGCGTCGACCCGGACATCGAGGCCCCGCAGCCGCGCAGTGAGGGTGTGCTGCATGTAGCGCAGGATCGCGAAAGCAGCGGCGTGACCGGCATTCACGAGCTGCGAAAAGGCCTCGCCCGGCAGCTCCAGAAGCTCCACGGGGTCGGTCGCTATCGCCGAAGCACTGCGCGGGACCCGCTCCAACACCGCCATCTCGCCGAGGAGCGAATGGGGGCCGACCTCACCCACCACCACGTTCGCGGTGCCGTCGGGGGAGCGCACCAACACCTGCAGGTGGCCCCTCAACACGATGTAGAGGTGCGTGGCGTCGTCGCCTTCGGTGAACAGGCCGTCGCCGGGCGCGAGGAGGCGGCGCTCACAGAGGGTCGCGACGTGCTGGGCCTCGCCCACGCTGAGCGCCCGGAAGACGTCGGTGCTGCGCAGGTCGTCGGCGATGCGCCGGACCACGGGATCGACAGACCAGCCAGCGTCGGCAGACGTGCGCGAAGTCACAGTTCCGGCTCCTGCAGAGTGATGACCGTGGTGCCCACCACCACGAGGTCGCCCGCACCCATGGGCGCAGACCGGGAAACGGATCGAAGGGCCCCGTCGTTGACCAGGTAGGTGGGACAGCGGGGGTGCAGCGGAATGAGCTGCACGGTGCCGGAGTCGCCGGGCTCGATGGCGAACTGGCGGCGGCCAGCGAGGGCCCGGTCGAGGGTGAAGCCGGACTGGCGGGCGCGGGCGGCGCGGTGTCCGACGCACCAGCGGATGTTGTCCTGGCCACGCCGGTCGGGGAGCGCGAGGCCCGGGTAGCCAGGCTCCCGGCCGACCTCGGCGCGTTGACCGGGGGCGATGCCGAGGCGACCGGTGGGCAGGCTCAGCAGCATGCCGACGTAGCCGCGGCCTTCGAGCGACTTGAACTCGACCATGCCGTGGGGGGCGGAGATGCCGTCGCCATCTGCGAGCTGCACGGACACTCCGGTGCGGGCCGCGCGACCGCCGACCACCAGCCCGGGCTGCAGGGCCTGGAAGGTGACGCCGCCGGGCCCGACCTCGATGCGGCCCACGGCAGAGCTGTGGCGGTTGACCCACCGGCCATCGGCGAGGAGGTCGTAGGTGTAGCTGGACACCACCTCGCTCATGGGCACGGCCGGCAGCGCCAGACCGGCCATCGCCAGCTCGAACATCGAGGTGGCGGCCATGTCGAAGATGATGGTGTCGGAGCCGGTGGTGGACCGGCGGGGGCGCGCGACCTCCTCGATGGCGGCGTTGATGGCGTCGGCGTCGCCTACCAACACGCCACGGCCATCGACCTGCCACCCGAAGCGGTCGCTGGGCGCGATGGTGAAGGTCTGAAGCCACAAGGCGGCCGGGTCGACGACCGGCAGGCGGTCGACCACGTTCTGGAGCTCGCCACTGCCAGGCTGGAAGCCTTCGAGCAGGATGACCGGGTTGGGGGGCAGGGATGGAAGCGGGTCGCCAGCGGCGATGCGCACCAGGCGGTGCTCGAGGGCGGCTTCCTTGATGACCTCGGGCAGCCAGGCCCGGGTGCGCGGCACCGCTCGGAAGACCTCCTGCTCGCCGGGCAGCCCCTTGAGGGCGAAGCTGCCGACGCGGTCCCAGGGAATCTCCGATTGGTTCATGCAGACGTGGGTGCCGAGCGACATCCACACCTCGGCATCGGGCGTCTTGCTGATGATGCGGCTCGCGAGGTTCACCGCCTCACCAAAGGCGTCGCCGTCGATGACCTCCACATCGCCGGTGGCGATGCCGACGCGGATGGAGAACTGCCCTTGCTCGGGGATGGTCTCCACAAGGTCGAGTGCAGCCCGGACCGCATCCGTCGCGGCGGGGAACAGCGCCATGTAGGAGTCGCCGAGGTTCTTGACGACGTTGCCCCCGTAGCGCTGAAGCACCGGCGCCACGAGCTCCTCGTGACGGGCGATCAGATTGCGGAGCGCCTCGCGGTCGGCCCGACCGACCGAAGCGGTGTAGTTCGCGAGGTCGGTGAACACGACCGTTCGCGTGCGGGTTGCCACAGGTCCGCCTCTCAGCGCCGATTGCGGGTCGCCCGGGCGCCCCCTGAACCCGCACCGGCAGGTCCTGGACGGACAGGGAGTTGCACCGCTTTGCCAGACAGGGGGCCACCATACCGCGTGCGGCCCCACCGGTCGACAGGCGGGCCCCCACAGCCCGAGCCGGCGGGAGCCCCGCGATTGACAGGCTGTCACGACCCCAGAGAGCCCCTCGGAGGAGCTTGACAGCCTGTCGTCGCCGCGTGAGGCGGAGCAGCGGTGGAGCGCTGTTCGGCACTGGATCACAGTGGCATGGCAGTTGCATACCCACCCGGTCGACCAGGCGGGCTCCGTCCCGGCGTCCTTCCCGGACCCATGCGGCAGCCCCCGACAAAGCGGAGCATCGAGCCCCGCTCCTCCTCCCCGAGGAATCCATGGCCACAAGCCTCTCCCCCTGGACCATCGCAGGCGTGCTCACGGGCGTCGCTGCGTCGTCGTGGGTCGCGGCGCTCGGCGTGAGTCGGGTCACGGCGAGCGCGCTGTCGCTGCCCGAAGATGCCGAGATCGTCGAGGTCACCATCGCTGTCCCCGGCGAAGAAGGCCCCGTTGCCGACGGAGGTGGAGACGGCGGTCCCGCTCCCGCGGGCATGGGGGGTCGCAAGCGGGCCCGCGGCGCCGATACCTACGTCGACAAGCTCGTCCGTCGGTCCATCTTCGACTCCACGAAGGTCAACGCCGGTCCCACCGGCCCCACCGGTCCCACCGGTCCCGTCGGTGAGGGCGTCCCCAGCGACCTCAAGGTGGTTCTGCTGGCCACGCTGGTGGCCGAACCCTCGGACCACTCCTCCGCGCTCATCGCCGAGGAGAAGGGTGGCGAGGGTGCCCTCGGCTACGGCATCGGCGACGACCTGCTCGGCGAGGGCAAGATCGTCAAGATCGAGCCCCGCAAGGTGTACGTCGAGCGCCACAACGGCGCGGTCGAGTACATCTCGATGGAAGGCGGCGGCTACGAGAAGGGCGAGGGGCCCCGCCCCGGCCAGAAGAAGAAGAAGGGCAAGAAGGAAGACGAAGAAGACGGCATCACCAAGGAAGGGCCGAACAAGTTCATCGTCGACCAGGAGCTCATCGACAAGGTGATGGAGAACCCCGAGCAGCTGTACTCGCAGGTTCGTGCCACCCCACACAAGGGCCCCGACGGCAAGGTCGACGGCTACCGCCTGTCCGGCATCCGTCGCCGGTCCCTCTTCTACAAGCTCGGAATCAAGAACGGCGACGTCGTCCACTCCGTCAACGGAAAGACGCTCGACAGCATGTCGTCGGCCATGGGCGCCTACGACTCGCTGCAGTCCTCCAAGGACTTCTCCTTCGAGGTCACGCGCCGGAACAAGAAGCAGACCTTCGAGTACGAGGTCCGCTGATGCGCTCCCCCACTTCCCCCGCCAGCCAGCCCGGCCGCGGGTGTGCCCGTCCCCTCCCCGCACACCCGACCGCACCTGAACCTGCACCAGTGCCCGGCTGCGCCAGCCGCGTTCGAGGACTCTCCTCCATGATGCACCGCTTCTTGCGCCCCCTCGCCACCGTCCTGGCCCTGTCCGCAGTCGCCGCCTCCCCCGCGAGCGTCGACGCCCAGGATGACGTCCCAGTGGCCCGTCCCGCGCCGCCCCCCATGGGCCCCCAGGTCCAACGTGGCACGCTTCCTCCGCCGCCGGCCGCCGAAGGTGCGGAAGGTGCGGAAGACGACGCGGGCGCTCCCCCGTCCCCCGGCACCTCCAGCGCCAGCCGTGCCCAGCGCGCGAGCGACGACGACCTCGACGCCATCGCCCAGGACGACGAAGGGACCGGTGAAGAGGCCGACGCTGAGGGGGAGGGCGAGCCCAGCCTCGAGCCCGAGCCGCCCAAGCAGGTGCCGCCCAAGCTCGACGGCGCGGTCACCGTGAACATCGACTTCGTCGAGACGCCGCTGTCCGACGTCGTGAAGTTCATGGCACAGGTCACCGGCCGCAACTTCATCCTCACAGACGACCTCAAGGGCGAGGTCACCATCATCAGCCACAAGCCGGTGCCGGTGAGCACGGCCTACGAGGCCTTCATCTCGGCGCTCGAGGTACACGGCTACACCACCGTGACCGTGGGCGGGATGACCAAGATCGTCCAGAACTCCACCGCCGCCAACGCGCCGGTGCCCATCTATGCCTCGGGCATCATCCCCTACGACACCGACAACTTCGTCACGCAGATCATCCAGCTCGACAACGTCACGGTGAGCGACATCTCGTCGGTGGTGAAGGACCTCGCGGGCAAGGGCGCCAAGATCATCGCCTACGCCCCCACCAACACCCTCATCATCACCGATGCCGCGGTCAACATCCGCCGGGTGTACCGCATCATCAGCCAGCTGGATGTGGCGAGCCCCAAGGCGAAGATGGAGATCATCCAGCTCGACTTCGCCACCGCCTCCGAGGTGGAGCGGGTCATCGAGGAGCTCTACGGCACCGAGGAGACCGCCTCCTCCCAGGGCTCGTCGAGCCGCAGCGCACGCGACCGCTCCAAGCGCCGACGGTCGAAGAAGCCCACGCCCGCTCCTGAAGCCAGCGCTTCGAAGGTCGGCGCAGAGGGCAAGTACATCGAGAAGATCATCAGCGACGAGCGCACCAACTCGCTCATCGTGATGGCCAACGAAGAAGCCCTCGAGGCCGTGAAGAAGCTCATCGCCGAGCTCGACGTCGACGTCGACCCCTCGCGCCTCGCCCAGATCCAGGTGGTCTACCTCGAGCACGCCAAGGCCGAGGATGTCGCCCAGGTGCTGTCGCAGCTGGGCAATGGGTCGAGTGGCTCCAGCAGCCGCAACTCACGCAACAGCTCCAGCAGCCGCAACAGCCGCCGCAACCCACCTGCACCGGGCCGCACGGGCCGGGGAGCCCAGGCCGAGGGTGGCGCGGAAGGCGGCGGGTCGGCGGTGGCCGCCTTCGAAGAAGGCCTGCGCATCACGAGCGACGAGTCCACCAACTCGCTGGTGCTCATCGCCACCCGCGACCAGTTCGCCATCATCAAGCAGGTCATCGAGAAGCTCGACATTCCCCGCAAGCAGGTGTTCGTGGAGGCCGTCATCCTCGAGATGGCCACCGACGACTCCAACTCGGCGGGCCTCAGCTTCCATGCTGGCGGACCCAACGGCTCGGGCGGCACCAACATCTACTCGGCCCAGGTAGGCGGCGCGTCCTCGGCGGTCATCGACCAGAGCCTGCTGTCCGGTGTGGCAGTGGGCGTCTTCGGCCCGTCGATTCCGGTGACTCTGGGCGCGGGCGGTGGAGACGACGGGACTGCTGCGTCCACCATCGACATCCCGGCCTTCGGTGTGGTGCTCAACGCGCTGCAGTCCAACGCCGCCGTGAACATCGTGTCCACGCCCAACATCCTCACGATGGACAACGAAGAGGCCAAGATCGTCGTGGGTCGAAACGTGCCCTTCCCGGTGGGCCAGACCCAGACCAGCTTCGGTGTGCCGCTCATCAACTTCCAGCGCGAAGACGTCGCCATCACGCTGAAGGTCACGCCTCAGATCAACGAGTCCGACTACGTCACCCTCGAGACCTTCCTGGAGATTCAGGAGATCGAAGGCGACATCGCGGGCACGGCGGAGTCCGGCGGTCCCACCACCTCCAAGCGGTCGGTGGAGAACACCATCGTCATCAAGGACAACCAGACCATCGTGGTCGGTGGCCTCATCTCCGAGACCGACAACGAGACCGAGACCAAGATTCCGATTCTCGGCGACATCCCGCTCATCGGGGCGCTGTTCCGCGGCAAGACCAACCAGTCGCGCAAGACCAACCTGATGATCTTCCTGACGCCCCACATCATCGACGAGCCGGCCGATCTCGAGGAGATCTACCGGGTGAAGTGGGCCCAGCGGCAAGAGTTCATCAAGCGGTTCTACGGCCGCAGCCGCGAGGAGCAGGAAGCCGAGATGGCCCAGCTCATGAGCTACTCCTTCAACCAGATCGACCAGCCGAGCAAGTACCGCGGTCCCTCGACCAGCTCCGGCAAGTACCAGGTCGTGGGGGAGCAGGCGCCGGCCAACCCGGTCGACACCGGCGCGAAGAAGGAAGAGGAGCCTCCCAAGGAGCGCATCATCGAAGGCGA
>ENA-OWNT01001072-OWNT01001072.1-seawater-metagenome-genome-assembly--contig:-NODE-1072-length-40818-cov-3.933433_pt1 | contig 40818 bp, 45 predicted proteins | sample MGYA00238136_ERZ651165 | MGnify/ENA primary metagenome ERZ651165 (study PRJEB26861, sample SAMN08777766) | seawater metagenome | isolation source: coastal seawater | place: USA: Florida | collected...
AGCTGTAAAATTGAGCGCCCAGCCGAGTCCACAACATCTCCACACGAAAGCGTTGGTCGAGTCGCCGTTTCGCCGTACGCGACGTGGGTTTCCGAGATAATGTGTCAGCAAACCCGTGTCGAAACGGTCATTAGGTACTTTCAAAAGTGGATGGCAACCTTTCCCACGGTCCAAGCGCTGGCGGCAGCCACGCTGGACGAGGTGAACTCTGTTTGGGCGGGGCTTGGTTACTACCGCCGTGCACGCATGCTGCATGAAGGAGCCAAAATGGTGTGCGCGGCCCCGCACAATGGCGTCTTGCCGGACTCCCTGGAGGGTTTAAAAAGTATCAAAGGCATTGGGGATTACACAGCTGGAGCCATTTTGTCGATTGCGTTTTCAAAACCTGCTCCCGTTGTTGATGGGAATGTCCTGCGTGTCCTTTCGCGACTTCGGGTGAGTTGTGGGGTGTCGAGGTTGTTGCTGCGACTATGTGCCGCACTGATTGGTGGGTTTCCTTTTCCGTGTTGGTCGTTTGACTGTGACATGCGCAGGCCATTGCTGCCGATCCATCTGACACACACTTTTCCAAAAAGTTGGCCTGGAGACTGGCTTCACAACTAGTGGACCCTGAAAGGCCCGGAGATTTCAATCAAGCCCTCATGGAGTACGGTGCTTTCATTTGCACTCCATCACAGGACAATTTTTCGTCGACCTACGACCCTTTGGCTTCAGTTTCCAAGGCGCTCAAATTGCGAAATCTGTGGACCAGAGTTAAAGCACGCGATATTCCAAAATGCCTTGCCTGCAAGACTCGCTTCTTGGATGTCGTCGACGGTCTGAACGCCACACGAGCGAACTCCAATAGCAATGTTGAACCCAATGCCCTGTCCGCATTGTTTCCGTTGAAAAAGGTTTGTTGGCAGCATGCTCATCGACAGCGCGCATCTTGAATTGGTAATTTATTTTGACGTAAATGCTCCAGGTGAAGAAAGCTAGACGATGCGAGGTAAACGTGGCGGTTGTGATGTTGGGCATGATGTGGTGTCAGCCGTTTTGGCGCACTGTCAACGTCGTTTTGTGACTCTGCGTACATCGGAACAGGAATTTGCAGTTTGTGTGTTGACGCGATGCAATGGCGACACTGGTAAGACAGAATATTTCATGATTCAGCGTGGAAGTGCTGCTTTGGATTTGAAAACCAACGCTGCAAAGAAACGACGCCCTCGGGCTGCGCTCGGAGATGGCAAGCTTCTTCACGGGCAATGGGACTTCCCAAATCTTCCGATCAGCGGAGCGAATTTCGAATCCATAACACAGCAGCTGTACAAAGAACTCGGAGTGAATCCTGGTGACGACGGAGTAAAACGAAGAAGAATACAGAAAGCTGTTGTTCACGTATTTTCTCACGTCAAGTACACGTTACACTTGAATGCGACGCACTTGCCGCCACGTGCGAATGGGCCGTTGGGTGGAGGAGGACACGCCGTCGCGAACCGTCCATTGACCGGAGTGCTTGGACAGTGCACAGGTATGTTCTTCGTTGTCTCGACGAGAATTGGTGCCTGGGCGACAATGACGTGCTTGTTGGGTCAAACGATATAGCTCGGTGGATGAACGAAGACGAAATGGAACAAGTAGGGATTACGGTGCTGGTGAAGAAAATGCTCGCCGCTGTGGCCCGTCCAAGCAAACGTGGACTTCCAGCGCGATCGAGTAGGCCAAAGCGCGCAGCGGTTAAAACCGCTCGAAAAACAGTGATTGAAATTGAATAGCGAAATACGTAAAAGAAAGACATTATCAGCATTTTTACCCGCACTCAACGCCGAGGCGAGCGGCGAACATTCCGATCCCGTTCGGCTCTTTCTGCTAACTTAGGCATCTCAATCATTTCAGTACGTTGAAAGCTCGTGCGCCGATGTGCATTTGCGGCGAGAACAGATGTGATCGTCGGTGGTAGAGCGCGCAACTGTTGGCGATGTATCTGCGCACAATCACAACAGAAGAATTCCACATCAGGCCACATCTCTCATCAGCAGTTATCACACTTTCTACGTACTTGGTCTTCAGTGTAGTATTTACGACCGAACACAGTCTCGCCAGCCGGAGCAGAAAATGGGCGTGCCTTCACTCGCTTCAATGTAGCCTCTACCGCCTCTCGTTTCCGCAGTTCGCTCGCCGCGTCTAATATGTTGTCCTGGCTGTGGTCATCTTCATCGCTGCCACTTTCCGCGTTACCACCGTCAACATCGTCATTTCTCTCGCTAGTATCAGTTGCCACTTCACCTTGGGCTTCGCCCTCGTCATAAAGATTTTTTGAGCCTGCTCCTGCACTTTCGCCTTCGTTTTCAAGCTGGTCAAGATTTGCTTTGTGTTGCTTTTCTCTGTCGTCGTTTCCCACTTCCCCTTCCGGGTCTTGCTTTTTCCCTGTTTCGTCACCTTCCACCAATGTATCCAATGGATCGTTGATTGTGTCATCTGCGGTCACTTCCTTTAACAAAGCTTGTTGAGCCTTCTCAAGCGCCCTCTGCTTTTGCTTTTGCTCAACACTGCGCTCTCTTTGCTTAAACCGGAACGCCAAATCGATCTCGAAACCCTTGGACAATACCTGAAATGTAGCAAACCGGGCAATGTCCCTCTTCTTCCGAACCTGTAACACATTGGATGAACGTGGTCAACACTGAGTCACTTGGTTGAGTAGACGGTTAGATGATGCACAACGGCGAACCATTTCTAGGCGCTTGCGGTCATGCTCTCGCAACACTTTTCGCTCTTGGAAGCTCGATCGCGCCATGTAGTCTTGCAACGTACGAGGACGTGATCTAAATTTGTCAGGTGTTCGACCATGCCTCATTGGGGTAGTCGGTCGGGATCCAGCATTGAACGAAAAAGTTGACAGCTCATTTCTGTACAAATAATCGCGTTCAGGCTTTTTCTTCTTTTTCTTCTTTGTTTTCTTCCTGGGTTTAGGGGCTGTGGCTTTTGCGTATTGTTCGTATGATCCGGATATGAAGTCCGGATCGTCACTCTTCCCATTCGCATCTGGTTGTTCGTCCGAAGTTTCTCCGGCGCCCAAGCCTCCAATATAATATTTTGCTATTTCTGGGTCCAGCATGCCCTCGTTGACACCAAGGCTACTGCCGGCACTGCGACGCGTGTTATGCCGGCCCCGCCGCCTACCCGAACGACCGCTGAAACGATCACTAACACTTTCTTCCTGACTTTGGCTCACTTCATCACCGTCCGTGTCACTCGGTCCCGACGAACCGACTTCATCGACGGCAGCGCTGCGCCGCTTCTTGTGAGGCTTCTTTTTTGAGTCCTTGCGTTTGGAGACTTCACTGCCTTCTTCTTCCTCCGAAGATCGAACCTTGTTGAAATCCTCTTCAGCAAGTGGCTGGAAGCTACCGCTGCCAATCCAAACATTCGCGACATACAGTTGTGGGTACTTGAGGCCGAGAGTAATTGTGTGAGTTCCCGCAGTTAGTGGAATGTTCTTCCAAAATTTCCTCCAAGAAAATTCGTCGGAGAAATTAATGTGCCATGACATAAAATCAGAGCCATTCACACTAATGAACAGGGAATCAGTGTCACTCGACTTGACGTGCACCCACAACTTCAGATCGACGGTTGGCGCTGCTTTCGTTTTGCTGCTCGCTAACCCGGCAGGAAGAACTACAATTTCGTAGTCAACGCATCCATACACGTCTGGATTGAATTGTGACGGCATCGATGCACTTCCTTCCATGTTCAGCGATGAATACGTCTTTTTGCGAACAACACTCTGGGATCCCATTGAGATACGCAACGCCTTTTCATCCAAGCAAAGAATTTTGCATCCGTCGTCTTCATCCTTTGATACGACGAGCGGTGATGAAATTGAGGCGAACCGGTGCGCAGCACAGACCCTCTCCAAAATCAAGCGCTTTGGTTTATAGCTCATCCTGAAATTGAGTCGACAACTTGAACTACATTATTGACACGCCCGTAAATTCAGAACTGGTGCCAAAGCCCTCACCTAAACGCACCAAAAAATCTGCCCACCTTTTTGTCACTCCATGTCACAAACCATCACACACAGCCACGATCTCGAACATTCTCGAACGCTTAAAATGAATTGCTTCGAACACGGTGGTGTGATGAACCAGTGGACAGAATGACATCAACTACCGACTACGCAATCCGCACCACCAGCGCAACAGCAACGACCCCGACCATCTGAACAGTGGCAGGTGCCCGGTGACCACGGCCACAACCGCAGTGAGGTTGGACGAAGTTCGAGTCAGCAACGTCACAGGAAGCAACGATTGTAGCAACCTAACTTCGCAACACTTTCGACGGATCAATCGACGTTCGACGTTCGACGTTCGACGTTCGACGCTTTGACGTTCGGCGTTTCGCGACAACGATCGAACGAACGTTACAACAACGACGACGACGACGACGACGACGACCACAGCCGCAGCCGTTCACTCACTCACTCACTCGTTCACTGTCAGCTCACGTAAATCATACAAGTTCACTTGTTCGCTGTCAACTCACCTTAATCAGTCGACTCCTCCCATCAATCCATCACCCATGGTCGGGCCAGGCGGCTAGGTCAGGCTACGAACCTACGAATGCAACTTCAACTTCGATTTCGATTTCGATTTCGATTTCGATTTCTTTCACGAACTAGACGACTGTCCTTCGGGAGTGCGAACAGATTATGACTGAAGCATGCTTTCCCAGTTGTCAGGAATGATTCTCCATTAGCTGTGGTTTGTTGGCGCCGTTGTCAAACAGAACACTGTGGCAGTGGCTTTTGAAGGATAGTGCTCGGGTCAAACTCGAGTGACTCATACATTGAAACGTCGAAGCTGCCTCGACATTCGCTGTTACAATGACTCTACTTACCCAGCTTAGATTTTACATGCTGACGATGACAGGACCTGCACGTAAAGTCAATTCATGCAACACATGCATCCACACTCGAGAAACGTGTAGGGCAGAATTGATACAGCTGTGATATTGATATGTGCTGTTGTGTGCTGGATGCTGAGAAATGAAACATCGTCACTGAGGTTGCTGTTTCGAGACCTGAAATTATTATCACGGTTACGCGACTACATTTCGTGGTAGCTATCTTGAAGCAAGGATTCAACAATTTCTGCAGATTCCAGTGCCATTTCGTAAGTGTCGTCATCGCCCAACGTCTTTGCAATGTTCTCAATGGCGCCGCAAGCCTCCACCGTCGGAGCGACCTCATTGGTCAGCATTGTTCGGAAGAGCTCAATCGCCCGGTGCTGCATGTCTAAGTCTTCGCTGTATCGATCGTGGATAGCCTAAAACATTATAACCCACGAAAGAAGTGAGTTTGGTGACAATTTTGACCGTGCAGATCACTGTCCGCGCCGCACCATAATAAGCAAGCAGTATGTCGAAGTTGTTGGTCTAACTCCGAGTTCCTGTGCCAACACACATAGAAAATCAGCCTTGGCGTAGGGGTGAGAGATATAGACAGAGAATTCTCGAGTAACCCACCAACATGCGATCATACAACTGGAAGGCGTAATCAATTGCATCACTTCGACTGGCCACACTGAAAATGCACACAATAAAATGTTAACGCGACGTGTTTCATAGGCGCAGTACCGACAGGAATGACACATGACATGTTTCGGTTTGAGCACGTACCCCATGGCTGCATTAAATATCGCTGCTGATGGAGGCGTCTGGAACAAGGAATACCAGTATCAGTCAGTGCCAGCAAAAGTACACTGGATAACAACCACAAGTAAAACTACTTACCCCGCTGTCCAAAATCGTGTCCATAATTTTGTGAATCATCGGTAAGGACTGCCGAGCGAGCCGTTCGCAAGATTAGTGCCGCGAACCAAACACACTACAATAATGAGTTGTAGACTACGAACCGATTTCAACTTGCATGCTTTGAGGAGCTCCAAAAACATTCGTTCGGTCACAAACATCTGCTTTTCACGCGCAATATCCATTGCAAAGTCATACGCCACTTGGTGGTTGTTCCGCCGTGATCGACCTACAGGTCCACATGCAAAACAAGTCTTACGCGACTGGTACTGTGCCGAATGGCCTCATCAACCATAACGCACCAATAGTTCGGATGACCCATGAATAACTATCAGCATTTGGCTCAATGCCATATTTTTCCATTTCCCGCAGCAAGCGCAACGCAGTGTATTCCAATTTATGCTCGGAGCATCGCTTCAGCACCTCGTTGTACACAACGACAGACGGGCGGTCGCCATTGCGGTTCATGTCCTGCAAGATATCGAGGGCGTCCGAAATTGACGGACTGTAGTAAATCATCTCGACTCTAGTTTCCGGCAAAGCTTGCACTCGTTCCGCTTCTGCCTCTTCGTAGACTTCCATAGCTTGGTCAAAGTATCCTGCCTCGAGTCTTCGCAAAATTTTGTCGTGGTATTGCTTCTGCAACTCTTCTTCCGCCAAGTACACGACGGGATCTTCTTCGAACTGTGCATCGTGGTCATCGAAAAACTCGTTGTCGTCGGCATTGACAGCACCTGTAGAAAAACTTTGCAAACAGGTTCGCTGGGGACTCGCAAATTTGCCTTCAGAATGTAGGAGAGCGTTGCGGCAGTTCGACACAATGTTCCGCCTGGCCGGAAGGGTTGTGTCAAAAGCGCTGAAACGAGCCAACGATGCTCCAGCTCGTCTCCCGAATTTTCCAGCCATCGCGAACGCGAAGCGGCTCATTTTGCTAACGAGCTCCAAACGCTCCGCAGGAATAACAAAAAACCAAAATAATATGTGCTAACGACCACGCTGCGAAAAACTGAAGCTACCTGCTCCACAACAACTCGCCCTCCGCCATCCCGTCGCCGACACACTTTTCCGCCTGCCACCGACCTCGGGAAATACTATGTAAGAGCAAACAGTGCACTTTGGCTGGTAGACGGCAACACAAGAAGAACTCTAACTTCGGTGCGGAACAGAACCGAAGTGTTGGTGATCCGTTGTCGGTGTTCGTCGCGAAACAGTCACGTCCGCCGAACACGGGTCTGGTCCATCCACCGCTGCTCGTCGATCCATCGCCCAAGTTTGTTCCGTCCGTCGTCCTCCAAAGGTCCTTGCATCCCACCAAAACACTAGCACTTTATTGACACCGCCACATACTTGCTTCTCGGTACTCTCTCGCAGTAGTGCCAAAGAAAGTTGACCCAACTTCCTCACGAAAGAAGCAAGCATCTCGTCGGTGTGTTGACCTTGCTCGTCGTTGACGTCGTCGTTGTCGTGTCGTCGTCGTCGACGACGTCGTTGTTCGTTGGCCACACCAGAACTCCCACAGCCCCTCCCCACACTCCCACAGCCCCCCACAGCCCCCCACAACTCGTTTCGCCGAGGAATGTCTGTACTTTTAGTACACTGCTACACTATAGTGCCACTACTGGGCAATGGAATTGTGTACTGCAGTACTGTCATTTTCAGTATTAAAAGCGAGTTTCAGTGTCATAGTGAGCACGCTGTGTATACAGTGCGTTACGTGCTATACAGTTCTATGAAATGGAGTTTACGGCAATATCAATATGTTAGAGAGCCACTTGTTTTGGGTGAGTGGGAGGGAGCAGGCGTTCGGTGAAGTCATAACTAGTCGGTTTTCAGAGACGTAGTTTAATGGGTGTAATAGTGAAATAGTGTGGCGAGGATATTTCAAATAAAGCCATAGTTTTTGAGCCGCGGTCACGCCGATGCAGATGAGTGAGTGAGTGAGTGAGTGAGTGAGTCAGTGAGTGGGTGGGTGGCAGGTGGCAGATGATCAACAAGGCCATCACTTCCATCACTCAAGAGGCTGCAGTTCAATATAAAAGTGCATTTCTTCATACTGTACAATGTCATTTTCAGAAGTCACTAAATTTGCAATGTTACTCTAAAGCCGCTGCATTTCATTTAGTACTACGTTAATTGCAAGTGTGCAGTAGTTATAAATCCAAAACAGTGGAGAGGTTTGGTGAGGCCTGTGGGGGTTTGGTAGTACATACAGTACGGCTCCAATCGATTTTAACACCACGTGACGACATTCTACCCTCACAGCCACTATGTCTACAAACTGATTTAGTCACTACTCATGTGACGAATATCCAACGCCTGTGACAGTGAAGGTCGACTGACTGATGACAGCATTTTCGTCATGTGAACAATATTTATTGTGTGTGAAGGTGACGGAAACCGAATGATTGAGTAAGTGACGAATCGTTAGTATGGCTGAGTGCGGGGGCGACTGACTGACCCAGGTTCGGTTGTCAGTCAGTCGAACGAACGAACGAACGAACGAACGAACGAACGAACGAACGAACGAACGAACATCGAAAGAAAGTGACAACGTGACGACGACGGCGGAACAACGAACAACGATGACACGACGACGGCTTCGTTGCTTCGTTTTCTTGCTGACTGTGACTTTGTGTTGTTGTTGTCTGTTGTTGTTTGTTGTCTGGTGTCTGTTGTCTGTTGTCTGTTGTTGTTGTGGCAGGTTGCTTTGGTTGACTTCACTTCACTTCACTTCATTTGACTTCACTTTACTGCACTTCACTTGGCTTCACTTGGCTTCACTTTGCTTGGCTGCTTGGCTTCACTTGACTTCACTTGACTCGTCTGTGCTTTGGCGATGCCTGGTTTGGCGTCACGTTGTTATGGCAGGTTGCTTGGCTTGGCTTGGCTTGCTTGGCTTTGCTTCAATGGGGTTGGCTTTGTTTGGCGCGGTGGCGTTGCTTTGCTGGGCTTGGAAGCGTTTGGTGTGACTTGGTTCGCCTTGGCCTGCTCAACTGGTGGCTTCACTTTTGTGATGCTGCCGTGTGTGCCTGTGCCGTTCCACTAGTCAATCGCATGCCATTGGTACTACCATAACGACCACTGGCACTACTACACACACGACACTGAGCCGTGGTTGTGTCTTAAATTGTTCTGTAGGTCATTTCGTGGCGCCCTGGTTTTGGGGTGGCTCTTGTGCCGCTTCGTCCGTGTGGTGCTGCGTCTGTGTACTTGACCCAGCACGCGGCGACGCTGGTCTGTCGCCTCTTGTGCCGTCCTTGTGGAATTTTAATAAGCACGAAAGCACGTGCAACAGGAAATCTACGCTTTCAGGGTACTGAATCATTCTGGTTCTGAGAGTGCTACCGCGGTAGGCTCAACATGTCGCGCGTTCTTGTTGTTGTGCGATGCCGGCCTCTCAACGCGCGCGAGAAGGCCATGGGGGCAAAAGTCATCGTCCGCATGCACAACACCTCCACGTACCTCAAGGATGAGAGTGGGAAAGAGCGACCCTTCAATTTTGACGCGTCGTTCTGGAGTGCGAACCCGGACGACAGCCATTTTGCGGACCAAGAGACCGTGTTCAATGTCACAGGAAAGCCTGTGATCGCGAATGCATATGACGGCTTCCATTGCTGTATATTCGCTTACGGCCAAACTGGCTCCGGAAAATCATTCTCGATGATGGGGTACAATGAACCTCGGCACCTGCAAGGTATCATTCCTCGTCTCTGCAACGAGCTATTCGACCGCGTACGGGAAAGCAAAGAAAAGGCAGAAGCCGCTGCCAGTGACGACGATATCAAGGTGCTTTACAAAGTGGAAGTGTCTTACCTTGAGATCTACAACGAAAAAGTGCGAGACTTGCTGGGATCTGGTGGGCCAGATAGAGACATGAAAGTGCGGGAACACCCCAAACATGGACCATACGTAGAGGGGCTAACAATCACGCCAGTGTCCACGTTTGAAGAGGTGGAGAACTTGATTGAGCAGGGCGGCAAGCTTCGGATGGTCGCATCAACGAAAATGAATGCGGAGTCGTCACGCTCGCATGCCATCTTTCAGCTGAAATTCACACAGACATCTGTCAACTCAGCCACTGCGAATGCCACCGATCGCGTATCCAAGATATCGTTGGTCGATCTTGCTGGATCAGAGCGCCAAGACAAAACTGGCGCCAAAGGTCAGCAGCTGACGGAGGCCAAGAACATTAATCAGTCACTAACGACTCTGGGCCTTGTCATCAAGGCGTTGGCTGCCCGCACTGGTGGCTCGCAAAAGTTCGTGCCGTACCGCCAGTCAATTCTGACCTGGCTTTTGAAAGAGAGTCTCGGCGGCAATTCCAAGACTGTGATGGTCGCCGCTCTGTCACCCGGTACATGCATGCGCTCCATTGTGAGCGCTTCGGCTTATAGCTTACTTGCCTTGTGCACCTACTGTGTTGTGTGTTCTTGAAGGCCAAGGAGAGTATGCTGAAACTCTCAGCACGCTGCGATACGCAGACAACGCGAAAAAGATCGTAAACAAAGCTGTGGTCAACGAAGACCCAAATTTGGCGATGATTAAACAGTTGAAGGATGAAGTGAAAAAGTTGAAGCAGATGCTAGCAGCTGCCGGCCTGCTCGAAGGAGGTGAAGTGGTTCCCATGCCCGAGGCGCAAGTTGTAGAAAAAGAAGTAATTGTGTACAAGGAAGATGAAGTGCGTGCATCACGTCCTGGTCATTGCTTCTGCACACAATGCTGTCAACTTCGCACCGCATTTTTGGCAGGCATCAAAAGCTGCTCTTGCGAAAATGGATATCGAGCGAAAAGCTCGCGAGCAGTTCTTCAAAGACCAAGAAGCACGCTGGCAAGAACAGGTTGAAGAAGCTGCAGAAAAAGCAAAGGCAGAAGCCGCGGCAAATCTTGCTGCCCACCAAGCAAAGATGGCTGCTCAGCTCAAAGCTGCAGAGGAGGAAGCCCAAAACGCAATTCGAAAAGCCGCAGCTGCAGCTGAGCTTGCGGCCCAAGCCACAGCGGTGCGGCACTTTGGAAGGCCAAGGTTGCTATATGCTTGGACTCATTTCCCTTGTGTCTGCGTGTAGGCGGGCGGCAAAACTGAGATCCAGGTCATCTATCGCGAACGCGATGCGATTGTGGAAGCCACGCGCTCAAACCCAGCAGGCGGTCTCGTCAAGGCTGTGGACCGCCTCGAGCAACTGTTGACTCGTAGTGGTGCGCACCTTTGGCCGTTATGTCAATCTAAGTCACAAATCTCACGTCATTCTGTTTCACTCGTGTGCAGGCAAAGGAAATCCTGATGTGGAGGCTCTGCACGCAAAGGAGTCCGCTGCTCACAAATTGCAAATGCAGCTCCAAACCAGAAAGTTGTTGCCAAGCATCATTGAAGCAAACTCGTACGCAAAAATTTTCGTCAAGCCGGTCGTGTTCTCTTTGGCCTCCACGAGCGTCGCTCCGTGGATCGAAGGAAGCGACTTGGTCGCAATCGCCAATCAGGGATCTGCGGAACAAGTTGAAGAAGCGGGCTCAATGCCCAAAGCTACCTTGAATGTCGTGGTCACCAACCTTTTCACCAAGGTGCAGCAACTGTGGAACGCTGGTGACTTCGTGTTCGCCGTTGCCAACATGAGAGCGGTGTACCAGAAGTTCAAAGAAGGTGATGGAAATGTCTTGACTCCCAGCAGCCTTGGCACTGTGATGTACGATCCGTTTTATTCAAAGCCAAAGCCCCAGCTTTGTGCGCGCGGTGTCGTGTTCGTATCGGGCACGCAGGGATTGGACGAAAGTGAGTATCATTGCTGTTGTCGTTGCGCGTGCTGAGACGTTTATATAATCTCCTGTGCCTGTCTTGCAGATTCGGCGCCGTTGCCAAAGAAATGGAAACGCCATGTGGGCCTGTTGGATGCTCAAGCACGCAGATGCGGCGACGTTCATCTCGCGTTTGAGTACCTTGGGAAAGGTTCCACCGGTGCCAAAGCCGGCAAACATTTACTGCGTGTGGGCGCTGAGGAGCTGTGTTTGTGCAGCGTTAGAGATGAAGAGCTCGAAGTTAAGGAACTCGATATTGCAACAAAGTCTGAGAGCCTGACTCTCGCGCTACGCCTGGTAAGTTCAATTGATATTCTCCGTGGATCATCGCAGATTTTTTTTTTTTTGAACGAATTTGCTTTAATATCTAGAGCAAGTACCCTGACCCCAGCAAGAAAGGAGCAGATAAGTCGGGTCTAGACCAGGAATACTTTGAATTTAACAGTTTGGACCCCGTGTCGGAGTCCAAACTCCACGTTCCAGACGTCGACGAGTTATCGGCGGGAGATCTCCTACCCGAATCCGACCTATCAAGCAACGACGTTGCACCGGTGGGTGGCATCGCACACATGTTTTGAAAGTGTTCGGCTTTTTGTCGCTAACTGGTTTTGTTGTGATGCAGATTGCCAATTCTTCCGACGCCAGCAGACAACAAGCCGAGTCCGCTCGCAGTCTACACGAGCAAAAACGGCAACTGGAGCGTAAACTTTCCAGCAAAGACGCTAAAATTGCTGATTTCAACGCCGAAATCGCGAAACACAAAAAGAAAATTCTGGCAGCACGACAGCAGCAACAAGCCGCGACCACGAAACGGTACCGTCTGTGTTTTGTTGATTGTTTCTCTTTGACGGTGTACTGACGACCTGTGTGCCCTTCGCGCCGTGGTCAGGGTGGGGACGCCAATCTCAGACGCAGATAATCGTGGGGCCAGGTCACTAAAAGAGGCTGCCGAGAACTCAGAATCCGCTTTCCGTGCGCAGTTTGCTGCGTGTAGTCAAAGTGGCCGAGTTGAGGGCGACGGTGTGCCTCGTGGCAAAAACAAGAAGAAGAGTAAAAAGAAAGGCACAGCTGAGCTGTCAAAGGTGCAAGCACAGCTAACAACGATGATCAAGACAATTAAAAATGCCGTTGCTTCGGAGAAAACTAAATTGGCCGCAGCTGAAGAGTCCTTGCGTGAAGCCAAGCTTGCTGCCGGGAACAGTGAATCTAGTGCAGCTCCGGCGATTAATTGGGCTCCTCCAGATATCAAAACCAATGTCGTCGTCGGTGCAAGGGTTCGATTCAAACAGTCCTCTGGCGACGAAACCGTTGGAACCGTCCAATTCGTTGGCAAGACCGAATTTTACCACGGTACGCGCACCGCCCGCGCAATGCTTAGTTGAAGTTCATTTGTTGCGCCCTTGCACGTTGTAATATTGGTTCTCTCCATGCCTAGGCACATGGGTGGGAATTCAACTGGACCAAGCAAAAGGCAAAAACGACGGCAGTGTGAAGGGGAAGGCATACTTTTCGTGCCCGCCCAACCATGGCGTGTTCGTGCAACCTACTGCACTCGTCGGAGTTGAAACAGAGTACAAGCCCAACGTCGGTGATTTGGTTGTCGTAAAGCGCGACACTGGCAACGTAAGTTCTCAGCATTCAACAATGATGTGAGGCTGTCTCAGTCGTGCGTTCGGCTCAATGTTGGCATGTTGCAGGTCCGCGGCACGGTTCGTTTCGTTGGGGCGACTCAATTCTATTCTGGTTCCTGGGTGGGAGTGGAGCTGGACGACAAACTAGGTAAAAACAACGGAACTGTCAAAGGGCATTCATATTTCCAATGTGCACCGCAACATGGACTTTTCGTGAGGCCCAGCGAAGTACAACTCAGAAGCGATACCGCGTACGTGGCAGTCCAGATACTGTGAGTTGTCGTGCAGGTCCATTTTTCATTACATTTGGTGTTGATGGTGTGTCACAGACCGCGTTCTGCAACCGTGACGAAGCTTGAAGCATTGGTAGCAAAACGAAAGTCTACAATAGCGGCCGGTCACGATCGGTTACAGAAGTTGACTTCAGACTTGGAAAAAGCCAAGAAAAAGGCATCCGCAGCTAGTGCTTCTGCTGACGGAGGCTCTCCGAAAACTGGCAGTGACGAGGCAGACCTACCCGCGTTTGGAGTCGGGGATCTCGTAAAAGTTCGACAAGCCGACAATTCTGTCGTGGAAGGCCGTGTGCAGTATTTCGGCAAGACTTCATTTTATGAAGGTCTGATCGCCATGTTTTTGTTGTTACAGTTGCCCATTTGTTCTCATTGTGAGATTTGGACGTCATGACAGGAACGTGGGTTGGTGTCGTGCTCAACGAACCATTGGGCAAGAATAACGGCAGTGTGCTGAAGAAACAATACTTTCAATGCCGGGACAACTACGGCGTTTTTGTGCAGCCCCATGCCGTATCTCTACTGCGTGCAAGGTGTGTTGCTGGCCATACAGCTGTGAGTATATGTCCACTCTCTCACATCTATCGGCATTGACTAGGCCGAAACCGGAGGTTCTCAAGCCTAACTTCTTCGTCGAAGTTCGCCGACTTCTGCCTCGCAAAGGGTCCTTGACCAAATCGTTAACCACGGTGGGAGTTGTCAGATTCGTTGGCCGATCCAAGGCGTTTGAAGGTACGATCGTGAACGTGCCGCTCGCTCATGTGCGGTAGACACCCACTCTTCAACGCTATGCAACAACTGCAGGTGTCCGTGTCGGGGTAGAGCTGTTTGAGCCAGAGGGCAATTGTGACGGCTCTGTGAAAGGCGAGAAACTCTTCTCTTGTGCTGCCAAGCACGGACTTTTCGTGGAGCCAGAGACGGTGTACGATATTCTCAGCACAGACGAGGTACGCCAGCTTCCTTGACTGTCCTACTCGACGTCATGTAACCGGTATTGTCACGCTGTCAAGGTTGTTCACAAGCTCGCGGCCAATGGAGTGCTCAGCATCAGTGGAGTGTCCAGCCCTGCAGGAACGACAAAGACCAACCAGTCGCCGAATGCTTCCGCTATGCAGCAGGCTGAAGTTGCTGCGCGAGATATCGAAGTCGCTGAACAGGTGCGCTAGTTCTACCCGTGACGTCATGCTCGTTTGAACACAAGTCACGACTGGATTTGCTGCAACAGGTGCTACTGGATTTGCAGAAGAACATCAGCGAAGCTCAGGACCAACGAGCCGAACTACTGAACCAGCTTGAGGCGGTTGGTGATCCAACAATGAGCGAGGAAGAGTGCAACAAAATCTTAGGTGGCAACAGCGATGATGACATTGAGTGCAAAGTTGCAACAGATGAAACAACTCATCACTTTCGGCCATCTGGGCTTGAAGACACCTTGGTGCCAAAGCACGCTGTTCGCCGTTCATTCGAAAAGTTATTGCATGGAAAGGAGAAGCACGTCGAGTTTGCGTTAAACGACCAAGATTTCTTGCTATTGTCCTCCCCGCAAGGCAGTCTCCAGGTGGAACTCAATCAAGTCCTGAAGGATCAACAGTTTGTGTGCGTGAGCGCCACTGTAATGTTGTTGCTGCTTTGAGGGTCGGTTTGACGTCAACTTCACGCATAGGTACAACGAGTTTGCCAAGCAAGCAAATTCATCTGACTATCACAAGCAGTTCAGAATGGTGAAGAGAGACGATACATCGAAAGAATCACCTCCTCCACGGCTCACACCGCGGACACACAACTTTTTCGTCGTGGTTCGTGATGCGTCGTCTGTGGCATCTGTGTGAGTTGAGCGTCTTGAAACACGGTCCATGTGCTAGGTGGACATCCTTCAAGAAAATGTTCGAAAAGCGACTGGAAGTTTGTACAACTTTGTTGAGTATGAGCCCGAAGAAACGGAGGCAACTGGATGTGCGTACTACATTGCAGTGACGATTCTCTGCAATTTGCTTGGATTAGTGACCTTCTCGACGTTTTGTGCCCATAGTCACTCCTGGACGTGCTGGGGTGTCAGTTGTGATTGAAAGTGGCTCTCCGAAGTCGCCCTCGACGGCAGCTCGTGAAAAACGCCAAAGAGAAGTCGTGGTTCCGGGTGTCTTCCAACTCCGCGATGAATCCTGCAATTCAGCGTTCCGCATTCAAATCTATCAAGTTAGTTCCCTAGCATTGTGCCCCCAGCATCACGCTTGGTGTGTAACACCACGCATTCTGCAGGCCGACAAGCATCAGTTTTGCATTGAAAGTTTCAACGGAATTACAGTTGGCGACGTTCGCGTTGGAAGCGTCAATGGCGGCGCTGGCAAGCTACATACTGGGTACGTGGCTGCGGTTTGTTTCGTCGCAAGTTGTCATGCAGATCAGGATGATATATTCTCCTTGTAGTTTCACGGCCAATCAGCCTTTGAAATGTCGACCGCCGTTGTTGGAAGAAAAGAAACGTTCTTTCGCTGTGAACATTCATTGGCCACCGGCTCACTCGCCGGGCTCGTCTCTTGATCCAACTGACAAGGTTCGGTGGATTTATGCGACAACCTATACCTTGTCCCCGCGTCACAGATGTTCATTCGCTACTGCTCTAGGACCAAGTAATTTCCATTCCACTTACTTTCTCATTCGCGATTGCTGGCATGGTCACGCCCGTAACCGTGTCGCGGACGCTACGTGCTCGAGTTCGAAAATCAAACCTGTTCAAAAAGGTAATTCACGCTGGCTTCGCCGCAGCCCAACAGCGTTCAAATGTGATGATGTTTGATTGCTGATATGTGTAGCTTGGCTTTGGCTTCCAACAACAAAGCACTGCTCTGCCGCAACGCTCACTGCAAATTGGGAGCCACATCCGTGTTGGCGTGCTTGGTGGAGAGAATGTTTCGTTCGCCGGCGGGAAGGAGCCGGACGATCCGCATATGCGACAAATTCATCAGGAGTAAGTTGCGAGCGTCTGTCGTTACGGTCGTGCGCACTTCATGTTGGAAGAACTCATTCCATTGTGTCTGCCCGCCACATTGTTCACTGCAGGTGGAAGAAGTCGGTTGACAAACTCCACAAGCACCACGAAGATATGAAGAGTCGATTTGAACATGAGATCATCGGCGAGTTTTACCATCAGGTCGGCACCGCCCTATCGTTGGCGCACAGCCCCATTGATGATGAACGTGCGCGGTCCCTCCACGAAGTCGCTCTTTCGCTTCAAAAGAGTAGCGAAAGTGTGTTCAACCAGCGAAAGGAGGAAGAAGATTTCAACCAAGGTTTTACTAGCCCACCGCAAACCCCTAAGCAGCCCAGGCTGAGTCGGGGACCAGTAAAGAACCCACGGCTGTCGCAGAGAAGCTCGCCATCCATGTTCGTGGTCCCCACGTTGGTGAACGTTATCATAGCTCGAATGTTCACCTGTCTTGTGTTTTGACCAGGTTCGGGGGACGAAGCCCGAAACCATTAAATGCAGCTGACACCGCTGACATTCCGTCTATTTATGAGCTGGGCCGAACCGCCAACTGCAATGCCATGCTTGAAGTTATCGACCACAGCGACCCTATCGTTGGGAAGACAGGGTACATGCTGAAGCGAGGCGAGAAAATCAAAAAGTTCAATCGACGTTGGTTTGTACTGCAGTACCCCCACTTGCTGTATTGGGAAATGAGGAAGCACAGTACACAAATGCCAGCCAGAGGCAGCCTCGTTGTCACAGAGTGCCAGGTCACCGAATCAGTAGTACGTGGATATTTTATTTCTATTGTGCTAGCGCGTTGTTGTACGAGCGTCTAATGCGCCTTCTCTTTGCACGAACAGTCTCCTGATAACGCCGACGACGAGGAGGAAATTTCTTTCGTAATAACATCACCACACGAGAGATGGGAATTGCAAACAAATTCGCGCGAAGAAATGCGAGAATGGGTTGAGGCGATGACACCGTGGTGATTGATCGGCCAACAAGGGCAAGTAACTACTGGGCAGTACCTCTAACTGTAAACACCTTCCCGTTTTTTGTCTTTTTGTTGAAACCGCGAAGTGGGTCGAACTGTCAGCTGTAACAAAGCCGCGTGAAGTTGCATCGATAGATGCCTTTTGCCACGTGTCGTGCTGCTTGCGGCAGACGGTAATTGTGACAAACATTTCAGATGCATGCAATAACACACGGCTCAGCAGTAAACCACAGTAGTAGTACTGTACTAGAGTAGAACCAAACAATAAGAAGGAAGTTGTAGTCGGTCCGGAACATCATTTTTACAAGTTATCAGCTTGCGGAACCACGTGCAACTACTGGTGCTCGATGCCGCAATAGAAAGCGCGTGGTTCTGCAACGCTGAACAAGGGCTGGCACGCTTAGTAGAGCGCAGCTTTCTTGCGGGCTTCTTCCTCAGCGATCTTTTCGCGAGCCTCGATCTTGCGCTTGGTCTTGAGACCCATCTGGCCTCCACCCCACTTGTTGATACCGGCGAGGTTGTCGTTGTACAGGGAAGTGCACAATTCCTTGACGCGGGTGAGCGACTTCTCGTCCTCGGGGCGCACGCCGGTGATGGCGAGGCAGGTGGCAGTCTTTTGGTGAACGACCTGGCCGAGGGAGGCCTTGCCCTTGACGATGCAGTACGGCACGTTCATCTTGCGGCACAAGGCCGGGAGCCACACAACGAGCTCGATGGGGTCAACGTCGTGAGCGATGACGACGAACTGGGCGAGCTTCTCTTCGACGAGGTAGGTAACGTGGTTGAGACCGAACTGGACGATCTGCTCCTTCTTGGAAGCGGGGACCTCCTGCTTCTCAGCGATAGCCTGTGGTGAATAAAACAGATGCAAACGATGGTGAGCGAGCGGCACAAATCACAGCGGGGTACCTATTGGCAACGGGCCGATTCGATGGCGACCAGCCAGTTTGGCAATGTCGTTCCGAGAACGGTTGGGGGTGAGCGAGTGAGTGTATGCGAGTGGTCATTGGAGTGGTCCCAGAGCGTGCCGATAGGCACGCCCAAGGATACTCCTACACATGGTGGGTCAACGGGGTTTCGAACTGCCATGACACACAGATCCGAGAGCGGCCACACGCTGAGCGCGTCGCCACAATTGGGTCTGCGTGCATGTTGTTCTCAATTTGCCCCTCGCGGAGTCATTGGTGGGCAAAGACAGAAACGTCAACGGAGGCTCAAGGAGCCACCTCAAGATTCTGCAATGCACCACCTATTCCATCCACTCTTAAACACATCAGGAGACAAAGGGCGCGAGAGTGGTCATTGGAGATCTGTGCGGGACGCCCGCACCGCCAAAGGAAGAGCGCTCAAGACCCGCAGCGTGCCGTTGGAGAGGCACGACTGCAGACCGAGAGCGCAACGACCATTGCCGGTGGACCAGGCGTACCCAACTCAGAATTACTCCTACACAAGGGATCATCGGGCGGACACACCGCCTTCTGTCCAGAGAACGAGACTCGGTCGATTTGCTCGAACCGAACAGCTCACTGGACAAGAGACGGTGCGCCTCCACCCTAGCAGTCCCTGCATGCTGGACGCTCGGGCAACCATGCAACGTCAGTGCTGACACCGCGGAGCGCGATGTCTGCACTGACGCAGCAACAATCGCCGTTCGCGCCCACCATAACAAGTCTGCAATTTTTGTTCACTCTACACACACAAGCAGTCTCTTCTCTCGCACCTTAGCTTTGGCGAGGCGGGCGGCAGCACGCTCGGCCTTGGTGCGGGGCTGGTACTTGTTGAGGAGGCGGAAGACCTCGGAGCGCTGGTCCTTGGCGAGGGTCTTGGAGAACTGGTTGATGGCCGGGGGGACCTTCAGGCGCTGGTACAGAACCTTGCGCTGGCGCTGGAGCTTGACATAGCGCGGCCACTTCAGGAACTTGGAGAGATCACGCTGGGGCTGGACGTTGCCGCCGATGCGCGACGAGCGGGGAGCCGACGGGCGAAGTGGGTCCCCCTGGATCTTGGAGGACTTCTTGGAAGTCTTGGCGACACGGCGCGGCATGATGAAGATGTGTTGTAAAAAGGGGTTAGATGTCCGGAACTGTCCCAAAAACAAAAAGAAACCGCCCGAAAAAGCAACACGCATCTATTTCCACAACCACTGATTACACCGCCATGGCCACAACCAATTACCACAAAGCAAAGGTCCGATTGCACACAAGACAAAGCAACCAACCGGACACGAGGCTTCCACTGCGTTGTCTGCTGGTCCCGCCGTTGAGTCTGCATTCCGAACCACGACGTCACAAGTTCGTCCATCGCAACCTCGATCTCCGACGGTCCACAAACGTTCACCGAGTCCTGTCTGCTGCTGCGACATCGAAGAGAGATCACGTTTGCTACACAACCAAAGAGAAAGACGCAACGCAGTGCAACACAACACAAGGCACAAGCAAGCAAGCAAGTACGTTCACGAAAGACTTCGCACCAACGAACAACACCACCCTCCACCACCACCAACGAAGAACGCCTGCGCCGTCGTCGCCGCCACAGCAGCCAACCACCCAACACAGCAACCAACAACGCCACACCACCACCACCACCACCACCACCACCACCGACCACAACAACAAACAACGAACGACAGCAACAACAGCAGCAGCAACAACAGCAACAACAACGAAGAACGTCGAAGCGAAGCGAAGCGAAGCGAACCAAAGCCAAGCGAAGCGAAGTGAAGCGAAGTGAAGTGAAGCGAAGTGAAGTGAAGCGAAGCCAAAGCGAAGCGCAGTGAGTGAGTGACTGAGTAAGTGACTGAGTGACCGCAGTGAGTGACTGACTGACTGAGAGTGAGTGTGTGACTGACTGACTGCGGCCAGCGTTGCGTTGCTCCCTCCCCTTCCCTTCCCTTGCCTTGCCTTCCCTTGTCTTCACACTGACTGACTGACTGACTGACTGTGAGTGAAGGAAGCACTGAGGCCGGCCAGGCGGCAGGCAGGCACTGCGGGCGGACGGAGTTAGTGCGAAGTGGCCTTAGCCACAGTGCTTGCGCACTCAGTCCCACACTCTGCTCTCCCTGGCCTCCACAGCCACAGTGCACGGCCACTCACGCACTCGCTCGCTCACTCACTCTCACTCACTGCCACTCACAGTCACTCACTGCCACTCACTCACTCACTCAGTCACAGAGACTGTGATATCAATCAGTATATATCTATAATTGGTATTACGAAGTATTGTCCCTTTGTTGTCCTTTGAATACACGTATTCCTGGATATGGATAATATCTTAATGATATTTATCTACAATTGGAATTATGAAGTATTTACCCCTTTATAACCCTGTTTATTCACATATTCCTGATAACGGATATTCACTCTGCCCTATATATCTACAATTAATAATTGGTGGTATTTTCCCCCTTGTTTTCGTGTGAATACACGCATTCCTTACTGTGGATATGTACTCGGTGTGGTTTACTATATATCTACAATTGGCATTACACTGTAATGCCCCATTGTTGTCCCTTAAATATACATAATACTGATTGTAGATACTCATGCGTCGTGATATATCTACAATTAGTATTATGCAGTTTTGTACCGTTATGCCCCTTTTGAATATGCGAATTCTTAGTTGTAGATATGTATGGATGCAGTCACCTGCCTGGGCGACTCTGCGTTGGTGCAAACCGGCAAAGAGTGAAATATTTGCAGGTTTCTGGGTTCCGTCGCCGTATGGATCGCGAAAGTGCGTTTTGGAAGATTTCGAAGGTTTTCGCTAATTTTGAATGTTTTACCGGTGTACACACAGAAGAATCTGTCCACTTCGTCCGTGCATTCGTTCGTCCGTTCGTTCGTTCGTTCGTTCGTTCGTTCGTTCGTTCGTTTGTTCGTTTGTGCGTTCCTTCCTTCCTTCCTTCCTTCCTTCGTTTGTTCGTTTGTTGTTCGTTGCAGTCGGTGTGGTGTCGTGGTGACTGCGTGTTGTGTAGGTGGAGGACGCTGAGTATCTTCCCATTGCACGTCTATGGTCCAGCCAAACCAAAGTCAAGCAAGCACCAAAACAAGTCGTGGGCGGTGGGCTTTTGAAATACCCAATCACGGTGCATCTAAGGACATGTACATAGCGCGTGTGCAAACATGTGTGTCTTGGTAGGCGCACACGTTAGGCAAGTGCAACGGCAACAAATCAATCTTAAAGCCAATTTCATCATGAAAGAAATGAGTTGAGCTTTTTCGTTCTTGTGTGACTCTCTTCTTCGTCTGATCCTGGCTCTGGCTCCAGCTCCGGCTCTGGTTCTGGTTCTGTTGTGTTTATTTTTGGATTAGATTCGAACTAGCCCATTCCCAACTCGGGTAAACACGAGGTCGACATGAGTTCCAAGGGCTGCGCCTCCCACATAGATGGTGCCAACAGCGTTCTCACAAGTCGAAGTGCGTTAGACACCAACCTTATGGATCTTTTCTCCACCGCGAAAAGGGTTGGAGTAAGCACGGCAAAAATGCTGGTGTGTTGCATCACTGGCATCGCTCTGCTTCGATGCCTCGTTGGTTTGCACTCCTACTCCGGTGCCGGGAAGCCGCCTCGCTTCGGAGACTATGAAGCTCAACGCCATTGGATGGAAATTTCCATTAACCTTCCTATTGACCAATGGTACGTTTTGACAGTTGCGCGTGTGGCCGGCCACCATGGCGTTTTTCATGCGTTTGCCGCGGTGTTCACAGGTATGTAAATTCAAGCAAGAACGACCTCGACTACTGGGGACTGGATTATCCTCCCCTCTCTGCGTTTCTCGCGTATATTTTTGGCAAAGTGTCACATTGGGTGCGTGGCTGACATCGCAGCTTTTGCTTTCACATGTGCTCGCCTTGACATGTGTAAACGTGGCAGGTTGAACCAGGCCTTGTCGCTTTATATGATTCACGCGGATATGAGACCGACAGCAGCAAGGTGCTGATGCGCGTCAGCGTCCTTCTAGTTGACCTGTTGATTTTCGTGCCTGGAGTGTGGGCATTTTGCACCAAGTTTTACGCCTCGCGGCCCATTGCAGCACAACTGCTTGCCTTCGTGATGATATGCATGCAACCGGTTCATTTTTTCTCTCAAGAAACTGCTGTGATTTCGCATGCCTTCATGTATCTAACCTCCGCTTTTCCGTTGCGCTCCCAGGCCTTCATTCTCGTCGATCATGGACACTTCCAGTACAATTGTGTTGCTTTAGCCCTCGTCGTCTGGGCGGTTGCATTCGCGCTGCACGATAAACACATTCCATGTGGAATTTGTTTTGCTATGGCATTGTGCTTCAAGCAAACTTTGCTCTACTACGCCCCTGCGTTCTTTTTTTATCTCCTGGGACAGTGCCTGTTCCAGCGGAAAAACCCGCTGCTGAGTCTTGTTCAACTCGGGCTTGCGGTGATAGCAGTGTTTGCATTGTCTTTTGGGTACGTAGCGGCTGCTGTGCTCCTTGCATCGTGGTTGCTGCTAGTTGGGCTCAGTACGCCCCTCTGTTGACTCCGTTGCTCTATTGTTGTGTCGAACAGTCCGTTTTGCGTATTCAACTCCAAAGATGCCAGTCCTTTCTCTGTATCAGTAGACGGCTGCCTGGACGGCGTCGGGCATGTGTTTAGCAGAATGTTCCCATTCAATAGAGGACTTTTTGAAGACAAAGTGGCCAATATTTGGTGCTCTCTCAACATTGTAATCAAATTCCGCGAGAAATTCGACACTACCACCCTGCTGCGAATGAGCACGGCATTGACAGGTCCTAAAAACCCTTTTCAAAATTGTGCTGTGGGGATGTGCTTCGCCTCATAGTATTTTCGTTGCTACCGCAGGATTGTTGCTTGTGCCAACAATGGCGACGGTTCTCCCAGCGATTAGTCGCCGTCCGAGTTTGGAAGCTCGAGGAACAAGTCTCTTGCTCAGTCTCAGTTGTTCGGCTTTTGCATTCTTCCTGTGTTCATTCCAGGTTTGATGCAGTTGCTGCGCGTGAGAGCGTTCCGCATGAATGCTAACATCCACCACCTGAACACGTAGGTCCATGAAAAGGCAATACTGTTGCCATTGCTACCGATCGCGCTGTTAGTGCTCAAAGAGTACACCGTTGGGTGGATTCTTGGTTTTGTCAGCGTTTTCAGCATGTTTCCTCTGTTACAAAGAGACGGACTATCGCTGCCGTACTTCGTGCTGTTGTTCAGCTTTGTCATGTTACCGCTTTGGACCGGGGTCCACAGCAGGTCCGCGAGTCGGCGATGGAACGCGTCTGGAGTCGGGTATGTTGTCGTTGCTGCACTTACCCATAACTGAGCCACACCTCTCATATGTCTTTTTTTGCGCGGGCCGAATACCGCCAGACGAATAATATTTGGAGTTCCTTTCGCGCTGGTTGGGGTCCTCCACGTGGCGGAACTATTTGTGCCGCCGCCAGCAAAGTTGCCCGACCTTTATCCCGTCCTCATTTCAGCTGCCAGCTGTGGCGTTTACGTGGTGTTGTACCTATATTTGAGCTACCGTCTGGTATCGCCTCTCTGCAACAAGCCTGTTAAAACTGCGGAGCGCAAGAAGTGAACATTGTCTGAACATGCAAAGCAAGTTGCTTGCTCTTGAATTCGTCTTTTATCAACCAAATAACCAATAACAAACAAACTGTTTATTCCACGGAACAAAAGCATGTCAATAAATATTTACCGAGACCTTGGCGATGTGCCGGTGCTACTGCCGGTCGGGGAACCTGATCCCGACGTGTATTTGAGAAGTTTGACCCTCTCGAACTTATCTAACGTTTCAAAGACACTGTGTGCAATTTCTGGACAGACTTGCAACGCCTCCACATACGCCGCGCGACATGCGACACGTGTTTCGTTTGCTTTGTCCTGCAGTCCCTGTGCCAATCCTTGCACAATCGACTTCCGAGCAGACGGCGCTTCAATCATATACGTTGGCCAGTGGTGAAGGGCCAGTCGCACACAATCCCCGGCCGCCGCTCGACGAACTTTCGACGAGTCCTCTGTCAACGTCACACCGGCCTCGGTCAGAAGGACAGGACACGGGATCGTTTCTGTCGCTAGGTCCAGGCAGTCTTTCGCATAGCGCTGAACACACCACACCACGACGACACAAGGGTCACACCTTGAATGATGCAACAATACAAGCCAACCAGCATCAAAGCATCAAAGCATCAAAGCCTCTACGACTCACCTGCATGGTCGTGTTTCCGCAATGAGTGAGTGACAGCAGCGCGGGCATAACGGCCGCGCCAAGAGGAGCTGCTTGTTCTCCCAGTGTGTCACCAAAAATTACGATGACAACGCAAGCCTAATGGCAAGAAAGCATATGTGAGTAAGGAAATGTTGGGCGGAAGAATACAGCCAAAACAGGGCGCGTGCCTCTTTCATGATAGCTGAACGGAGTTCTTTCAACACTGGAACCATCGTCGAACCAAGATCTGCGAGAATGCGATCAGTCCATGCAGAAGTAGGGATGCCTGCACTCCCGTCACCCACAGATCTGACTAACTCTTGCAACTGCAGCAACGAGTTATGCCGTTTCTCCCAGTCTTTATGATGAAGCTGCTTCTTAAGCTCATTCACCTACGTACACATGCGCACACAGCACATTATGGCACTCTTCAACATGCACGTTCTCACAAGTAAGGCCGAGACAACCTTGGATTCAAATGCGCTCGGCGGCACGTAACCACCAGCGGGAGTTTGACTCCGACTTCGCCGACGAGGTCCTCTCGTCGTGGGTTTGGCCTTACTAGGTTCACGAAAGGTGTTGTTCTTGCTGTTCCGTCGACGCTGGGTGGTTGATTTCGAACTCCCAGATAGTCGCGATGCTGGTGGCTGGCTGCGACTACGCCCAGACGAGTTTTGGCGCCCATGGGTTCCTTTGTTGACAACTCTACCGGGGCGTGATTCCGCTCTCTTGGCGAGTCTCGCGGGTGGGGACGACGAATACGATTGGCGCCTTGGGGGATGTATTTGTGAATACCCGCCACTGGCAGCAGCATCCCTTTGTGGCTCAAGTGCGCGGCTACTTGCAGTTCGCGATGCCCAAGAACTGTCGTTGGTCCCGTCATACGATGGGTAATTATCACGTTCGTTTGCGCTATTGTTGCTCCAATTCACTGGCTGCTCTCGCACAGAGGCTGCTGGAGAGCGTGCCCGCGTGTTGCTAACTCTATTGAGGGAGTGAGATCCCGTGGTCCAAGGGTTGTCATCTTCGTTAGAGTTGCCTCGCAACCCGTCTTCGCGTGCAGAGGAGTACCGACTGTTGTCCCCGTTCGTAGACGACACACGTTTGCGGTAGTCTTCGAACTGGGGGAAATCCTGGTTCGCGCAACACAGACTCATTAAAAACATGGGCACGCCTCTCGTCAACCACTGGAAAGAAGCATTGACAAGAAAGTGAGCTCACCTGCGAAATTGACGTAGGCTTGTTCACGTGAGCGCCGCTACGCGACGAAAACGCTCCTGGTGGTGGCAATGACTCTTCGCCACTGAAATCGTCTCCATTCGAGGATCTAGTGCGTTCCGAAAAATTCGGCTCGCGTGGTCGTGGTTGTTGCTGCTGCTGCTGTGCACGGCGGCGTGAAGACTCGTCGTGAACTTGCTGGAGACGCTGAGAAGCTGACTTGACAGCCGCACATTCCATCTTGGCTGACGCCTCAGACCGCCGCAACTTTTCAATTTCGCGACGCTGTTCATTTATCTGCGCATTTTTCTCGTGGAGTAAGGTCTCGAGATTGTCACATTTGACCTCAAAGTTTTCGATCATGGGCTGGAAACGTTGAACACAGTCGATAACCCAGTCTCGCAAATCTTGCACAGTGGAAACACCAGCAGCTGTTTTTGCTTCGGACACCGCGGCCTCATCCTGTTCGAGAGATGACACGTGCTCCTGGAGAGTCCGTATTTCGTTGGCACTTCGTCGCAGCAACACTTCCAGCTTTTTCCTTTGCGCTCTTTCTTTGTCTAACTCAGCTAACACCTCCGCCGACGGCCCATTCCGCTGAGATTTTCGACCACCCTCAAGGTCTGACATTGACAACGCAGACAGGCGCTCAGACAGCGAGAATTGAGGCGCAGTACTTCGACTGGATTGATGCGGGAGGGGTCGCGTAGTCGTCGCAGATCCCGAGGTTTCACGGCCATTTTCCCCATCCACATAGGCTTGAGCCGCAGCTGGCCGGTGCGTGTTTGACTCCTGCAGCGACAACGCAGGCTGATACGCGTCGGCGTTAACCCGCCCCGTCCCACGTGGACGAGTCTGGCCAGCACTTGGATCACGCGTTTGCTGTGGTTCAGGTTTTGAGTTCGTGCGCTGGGTCGTGGCTGTGGAATTGACATTGTATTTCGACTGGATTCTCGCGATCTCAGCTAAAGCGTCATGGAGAGTATCGTGAAGTTTGCCTTCGCTATTTGAGGTTGTTGGTTCTGTTCGTGCGACATCTGCATTGCGGTTCTGAGCTCGGTGGGGAGGGTTACGAGAGTCTCTCTGACTACGACGATACTCGCCTGATGGAGACCGACTAGAGGATATGTTATACTTCGCTTTCAACTCCGCGATTTCACTCAATGCACTCTGAACTTTGCTAGTGAATGATCCTGTAGCATAGGCGTGCCCGCCGCCGTCCGCCATCGGCATCGATGGCAAACACCTGGACTTTGAGTGAAAGCGTTGACGAAGTGCGCTGCAAATACCAACGCGTTCCGTGTCCTTGCTCCGGGAAATTTGCAAGCAGTGTGCGCGGTCGTCAGTCCAACTTGCCCGCTTGTTCGTTTACCAACACGTCTCGCGACACATGTCAGCGTCCACTTCCAATGTTACGACTGTTTTTGTTGTCAAAAAAAATCAATTGAAGGTGTTGTTGTTGGAACCGCCGGTATTAGCAGCCAAATTCAAAGAACAAACGGGAAGAGAAAGCCGTCACCACGCCCGCGACGTCTTGCACGCCGTTGTGTTTTATTGACTTTACTGTTGACTGTAGTGAACGTCAACGAGAGCAACCTAGCATTCCCACGCCCTTTCCAACGCAAGCCACAATCACAGTCAACAGACCGACGCGACGGCACTGTAACATTCGAATCGTTCGTTCGTTCGTTCGTTCGTTCGCAGCGTTCGTTCGTTCGTTCGAAGTCACCATTTTGAAAACACCCACCGCCGCCACCGCACCGCCGCCGCGCAGTCACTCAGTCGTTCACTCCCAGCTCCCTTTATTCAGTCGCTCCGTTTGCTCAGCCGGCGCTCGCATGAGGCCACGGGATATAGTACTGCCATGTATGAAACGATGGTGAGGTATGACAACGCATGTGTATATAAACGGCTTTGGGAGCTACAAGCAGTTCGGCGGCTGGCGATCGATGGCAGCGACGCAGCGACGACGATCGCGGCGACGGTTTGTCTATGATACCTGGTATGGTATACCTAGGGTCCTAGGATACTAACGAACGAACGCGAGACGCAGTGGACAGACTCTGTGATCGGATCCGTGGCGAGGACAGTTTGAGCTACCATACTCGGAGTTGCGTTCCTTCGATATGCCTACTCCTGCTGCACACGGTGGGCGAGGCTGAGACGACACCAACGGCGGTTCAGAAGAACGCCCTTGCAACGCTGAAGTGGACCGCGCCTTCGACTGTGTTTGACAGTACATCCCATGCCAGCCTGCCTTCAACGACCGGCAATGTACCTACCTACCTCTGGATGATGCTACGCTATGCCACTGGCATTGCATGACATAGATGCTCTCAGGGCACGGTATTGCATTCGTCGCTTGGCTTTGAGCTCTACCGACCGACCTGTTTCATGGCGTTGCAATGGCATTGGACGGCATGGATGCTCGAAGGGTACGGTATGCAATAGTGCACCTATGTAAACCCATGACTGCGGATGTCACTCGCGTGGAGATTTGGCTCAATTATTATTTGTCACATGAAAGCTAATGTTGCACGGGTCGAACAGATTTTCCTCGAGACTTTGTGGTGATTCTACGTTGCGAAGTTGAACGGTGGAGTGCGGCGGCGTAGCACTTTGCGGACCTACCACAAAAAGCAAATCAGCAAAGTGAGAAAAACATCCCCACCGATTCTGGGGCGATGGAGCCCGGCAGTGCGCACACAAATATGGCAACGTACGTCGTTAACAGACGCCAGGACTTCGAGGAAAGGCAGCAACTCCGGCAACGCCTAAAATAACGCAACGAAGCCAGTGTGGTGATGATGAAGCAGAAAGCGCGGCGAAGTTGTCGACATGCGAGCGCGTTTGCGTACCCGATCCGATCCATTGAACCACGATTTAATCAGAATACCGTTGTCGGGATTAAGGAAGAAGCAAAACTCTGTGTTGTCGATGAGAACCACTTTGGAGAGGTTGCGGTCTTCGCGGACGATCGAGATATCTTTGATATGCCTTGCGGGCTCGCCAGGGTTCCGCACCACTCGGCACGAATCGCGGTAGAACCGAGCAGACACGACGCCCATGGAATCGACACGGTCGACGACCTTGTCGGCATAGTCTCGAACACTGGCAGTAAAAATTACGACATCATACCTGACACGAAACGGAATCATCGGCGTCAGCAGGTACAACGACACAACCAAAGCGGAGACTTGGCTGCCAACACCACCATTCACATACCATTGACTAGCCGTACGAAGAAAGTGCCGAACGTGCGGGCGAAGATTCACAAAGAACCGCGACGAGCCACGGTTGATCGTGACGGTAAACTCAAACTCGCAAGGGACCTGCACAGAATGCATGGACCGGTGAGCTTGTCAACGCTCAACATTTCAACGTGACGGCCATCGCCGCCAGCGACGTCGCAGTGTGCACACTCTACATTCGTGGACGTCCGCTCGAGCGCGCCACACAGCAGGCCTCACACCCATCCAGACAGAGCACACAAACAGCACCAACACATTTTAACGAACCGGCTGCGTTGACGAGTGAACCAAGGTCTCATCCAAGTCCAGCACGAGCGTCTTTCTGTCATGACGCATGGCCAGCGTCGGGAAAAGTGCAGCGTGGCTCGAATTCCGCCTCATATTGCCTGCGGAATCCAGCGGGTCTGTGGGCGCCACATGTGAACGAACGTTCCACAGCAGTTCCTTCAAAGTACCAACGAAGGTGCTGAGGCATGAACGCCGCCGGCGCCGCATGATGAGGTATTATGATAGGTTGGTTGTGGAGCCTCACATCGCCGGGGTGCTGCACCTTCACTCGTGGGCGATGAGTAGCAACTGTAGCTCACGCCCTGCAGAATGATCAAGAGAAACAAAGTGGTTTCTGTGCACACAATCTTTCTTTCAAGCAATGCCAACCCACGAGGTCGGTCGCGGGCGTCGTCGCCGAACGTCTCGACTAGCTCCTTCAAATCATACAACTTCTTCAACACCAAGTCCATATCACTTCGTGCACCAACGATATGTGTCAGCAGTGGATGCACTTTCCGCCGTCATCACCTCTCCTCTCACAGCTGAAACCTGCTCCACCTCTGCAGTCTCCACTCTCTCGCCGTTCGCACCACGGTCAAAACAGAGGACAGGCAGTACGTCCTCGACCAACAGCAACAACCAGGGAGGGGGACTCTTGCGTCATCGCCTTGGAGCCACGCCGCCCAGGCACAGCATCATTGGCAGCAACGAAGGACGAACGGACGAAGGACGAACGAACGAAGGACGAACGGACGAACGACGAAGGACGAAGGACGAAGGACGAAGGACGAAGGACGAAGGACGAAGGACGAACGACGAACGACGAACGACGAACGACGAACGACGAAATAAATGTTGCCAACACACCACCGCCCACCGCCCTCTTTCAAACGTCGTCTACCTCAATTAATAGAGTACTGTCGTGTAGCTTCGGCATAGTTTACTAAATGAATTGGATACTCTATGAATGTGTGCTGCTAATTTAATAAAATGTGTGGAATGCCAATGTACAGTACACGTTTACGGTAATCCATCATCTCGAGTTGTTGCGTGGAATTCGTCGTCGTCGTCGTTGTCGTCGTCGTCGTCGTCGTCGTCGTCGTTCGTTGCTTCGTTCGTTCGTTCGTTCGTTCGTTGCTTCGTGCGTTCGTTCGTTCGTTCGTTCGTTGCTTCGTTCGTTCGTTCGTTTTGCTGCGTTCGTTCGGCGGCGGCCAACGTTGTGCTTTGTGTTCGCTTGTTCGTCCTGCGCGCACGGCGCCGAAGAACCAACAACGAATGAATGACGCACAGAGAAGAGAGCCCATGCGTGCAAATTGCGTTCGCTTCATTCACAGCACTTACTTGTTGTTGCCTTTCACTGTGTAATTACCACAAACTGCAGTGTAATAATTTTGTCGTCATCCCCCGACGAAGTCCCAACGGTGCACACAATGCATCCTGTCAGCGAACTAGTGCGTGTAATTACATGAATGGGTGACTTCGTACGCACGTCGTCATGCATTTGTTTATGGTGCATCCAGCGATACGGCAGTACGCATGATTCCGTACCTGGGCGCAATCGATGAGGATCTTTCTGTCGACGGTCGACGGTCGACGGTGATGCTATCAATGCGCTAATGCGATACACAATGTCAACCATCCTTTCCGCATCTAGACTACGGCAACGGCGCAAGCAGGTTGGCTGCAACGTTCCATCGCTGGAGCGCTTTGCCATTCAAAACGTCGTCTGTGGTGTAGGCTAGCTGCACTTATTTTAAATGCTGTGTGTTGATAGAGCTGGGCTTTGATCGGGCACGAAGAAATACATGCTTTTCCTATGGATGTGATTCAATTAATTGCAACACCTCTAAAGCGAAACTACATTGCGAGACCATATCACGTGCAAGGTTCCGTGGTTGCCTTACAGAGAGGGCCGTGTTGCTGCGGACATGTTAATGTAAGCCATAGACAACGCGGGCATACAAGTGTAGATGACGCTGACAACGCCGCCGCGCGATGGAGGGCCAGGCTTTGATCCGGAACGACAAAATCGGCGATGCCATGCACTTGTGGAGAGTGAATCATTGTGATTAAGTTCTGGATTGCCAGTGAAAGTGATGACAATGGCCAAAACAAACCTGCGCTCGACGCGCAATACAATGGATGTCTAACTTACACCGAGAGAACTGACGAAAACTCGTTGACAAATCTCTTGGAACGTGCGCAGAGTTGACGGATGGCCACCGAGACCCTCAGTCGGTTTTCTTCTTGTTGTTGAGGTAGGCGTCGGTTCTCCTTGCAAGCGTGGCCCGGTTGTCCATGTCCGCCTTGACAAAGTTGTTGACAATAATGGCCGACACGCTGCGTACCCACCACCTGTGTAAGACCATGTCGCCTACACACAGACAAAACGCGTCAAGCCCACTACATCCATCATCGCACCACCGGGAATAACTCCACCACGGCAACGCACCTCCAGCTTCGAACTCGAGGTGGTCGCCTACCCGTCTCCACACAAAATGACTCTCGAGGTCCAAATACCTGTTTAGGAATGCAGGGAAGGCGGCAAAGTCAAGCGTACTGCCGCACACAAAAAAGCCGCGCACTGTGTGCTCTGCGACGTACTCGTTCCCCGAAAGGTTCCTGGTCCGGATCTCGATGATCCCGCGCGGCCGGTCGATCAGCAGCCGCTCCTCGACTTCTACGTCGCTCAACGTCACGAAACGGGCCACAGCAGCTGGGACTTCCGCCTTCGCACGCAAGACGGTGTGCCGTTCGCGAACTTCGCCACCAGCGAACACGTCGTCCTTTGTGACCGTGACTTCCAAGATGTCTGGGTAGTCCGCGTCCGGCAGCGCAACGAAGCGGTGCAAAAGGACGTGGACGTACGCGTCGAAATCGTAGTTAAAAGTCGCCGTCGACTTGGGCAGGGCGGTGGTGCTGCCTTCGAGGTGCGGTGCAAGTTCTTGCGGGGCACTGGCGTCTGACGACTGTGCTGCTGATGTCGACGCCGCTGCCGTTGGCGATGCGGACGCAGCAGGCGGAACCTGCTGCGTCTCCGCGACGACGGCCACTGCCCGCCCCGCCGGCTCCGTGGCCGCCTCGTTTCCTTGGCGTTGCGGGGCTGCGCCGAATGTGATGACTGAATCGGGACTACTGAGATGGCTCAGCATCCTCCGCAGCACCAAGCCGTTGACGGTCCATGCGAGTACCTGCGCAAGGATGGACGGAAGGAAAACTGCAAGAAAGGACTGCAGGCACAACGGGCATCAGCCAAGTGAAACAACGATGAGCAACTTGAAGAGAGTGTCGTTGAGCACATCATCACCGCACAAGAACACAAACCGCACCTGCATGGCAAAGGCTAAAATGAAAACGGCGGCCGTGGCGCCGAAGAGCTGGAGAATCTGCATCGATGTTAGCGCGAAACGTCTCCGCAGCGCACCATCTAACGCTGCCAGTGCATTGTCGACCAACTCCTGTGCCATCGCGAGGACCCCCTGCAGGGTGCCCACGATGACGTCCATTACTTTCCGGCGTGCAACGCAGTGGCAATCCAATCCAAAGCACAAATGAGACGTTACAACAATAAAACAACAACAAAACTGAAAAGAAGTGCCATCAAATGGTAATCGTTTCGTAAACGAATCTGATCGCAAAACATGATCACGTCACGTGTGCGATTACCGCCACATGGCATTCTGCCGCCACATCCACGCCGTGCCATGCGCAATGAATACGTGCACAAGTTGCAAAATTGGAAGCGAGTGGCCTCTGCAACTAGTTGGTGTTCAATCAACATCGTTTCACCGTGCAAACGCACGTCTCGCCGTCCCGAATCTGCAGTCACCACCTTCACCACGCTTTCATCAACACATCACCACATCGACGCCATCGCATCCCACACCAACGTCCATTGCACCAGCGATCACACACGACAGAAGCAATGCACCGCGTTTGCGCGACGGCAGGACATCGCAGCGTTACCACAGCGCAAGGAAGCGAACGGAAAGGAAGTGAAACGACAACAACGACGACGACGACGACGACGTTGACGACGAACGAACGAACGACGAACGAACGACGAACGAAGAATGGACGAACGAACGACGAACGAACGACGACGCCAACGCAGCGGCGGCGGCCACGCGGTTTGGCGTTTGGCGGCAGCCGACCGTTACTGCTACTGCACCACCACCACCCACCACCATCCACCTCCACCGCCATCCACCTCGTTCGTCCGTTCGTTCGGTCGGCCTTGCTATCTTCACTGCCTTCACTCCTCTTCTTTACTTCCTCAGACATGTTTAGTCTTGCGCGTGTGTGCCTACATGCCTGCCTGCCTGCCTGCTTGGTTGGTTAGGTGGGTGTGGGTGTTTGTTTGTTTCGTCATGTCGTCGACTCCATCGGTGATTGTTGATGGATGGAATGGAATGGATGGATCGATGGACGGATGGAATTTGGAAGAAAGCATTGCATCACTCCGTGTCAAAAGTGAAATCACGTGTCTCAGGTGTAAAGAGAAGGAGAGAGTGTGACGTGTCGATCCGGCCGTCTGCGTGCATAAATGTGTGCGTGAGTGTGATCGCGAGTGTGATCAAGCTTCCGCGACTTTTTTTGGCGAGTTCACAGGGTGGTCGCTGTGGGATACACTAAGTGGTGTGTTTGCTTTTTATTGTTACCGAATTCTATGCCCGTTGCAAGTGTGCTTGCGTGCCACGCATGTCAGTGTGGCTCGATTGTATTGGCTTGTAGAATTTAGTGACCTCGTTGCGTTTCGGACCTTCCGTGTGTTCGGCAATGTGAATAAGATCGTATGCACGTTTCACTCACGCAATTCTTCTATAAACTGGACCATCGAGTCCGAGCACGCGTTCAATTCACTTGTTGTGTGCAGGTAGGTGTCTAGCTCGCGATCGATGACGGGGTTTCGGCGGTCGGCCGACTGCAAGCTGCGCGCATTTCCTGCGTCGGCGACACCTGTGGCGCCCGGAGTCCGCGGACCTGGCCCGGGGGACAACGTAGCTCCTAGGCTACGACCACCACGTGGTTGCTTCACTTTTGAGGCAGTCGGCTTCGCGCGGCGATGCGTCGTCGGCTTTGCTACACGGACTCGGCGCCCGTTGGCATTGTACATGACGCGCCGCGATTGCGCTTGATGCCGAGGTCGATTCTTGCGGACGTTCGCCAGCGTTTCCCGAGCGCTGGCGATCGCGGGATTGACGGGGTTCTGGCGGGCTGCGGCGTGCCGGTCGTTAGGACCTCGGGACTGAGTTGTGGATCGCACCGGTGCTCCCTTGCGCTTCGGCAGTGGTTGCCGCTTGTTTTCCCTTGTCCGCCTCGGCTGCGATTGCGATTGCGAGGCATGCGCTTGAGGTTCTTCCAATGGTTGTGGACGCGTCGGCGACGCAGATGACGACAGACCCAGCAGACTGCTGACGTCGTGCAGTGCAAACGACAGCGACCTTTGCGGAGGTTGTCGCTGCGTCCCGGAAGTTGATGAATGCAGTCCCGCAGTCCATTGTCCGTCGTCTTGATCGCCCTTCAACACTGCGCCCAACGGACTGTCTGTGTCGTACGCTGAGGCCTCCGGCCGGCGCGTGCCGGGTTTCTGGGCAGTGTCGATGTCGCGGTTGGCCTGCGCCGAAGGCAGAAACGGGTACGTGCGCTGAGAACCTCGTCTTGAAGCCGGCGCGGAGGCACTGCCGGACGGCGTTTGACTCGTCGCCGTCCACTTTCCGAGGATGTCTTGAAGCTCAGAATCAGCGCCGTCGTCGTTCAGACGACCGCTACCTGAGCCGACGCGGCGATTGACCGATGTCGACGCACCGTCTGGGGACGCCTGTTTCGTCGAGACTCGCGACGACGCGCGCTTGCTGTACGTCCAGTTCGATGCTGCTGCGGCCGAAGGCATCTTGCTCGAATCACTGTCGGCTACGTCGCCCCGGTCTTGATCGTAACCAACCGTTGCAATCGACGCAGATGGCAGCGCGGTTGATTGGATGGCAACATCCTCTTGGGCACGCGGGATGTCAAATGTTGTCGATGCCCTTCCAGCGCGTCCAGCAGCGGCACCACGATGACGAATGAGTTTTTCCTTGAGCTTTAGCTCATCAGAGTAACTACAAACAATATGAACGAGCGGTCATGAGACACCAGAAGACAAACGCACAAACACCGACACCGCGAGTGCAATTCTTGTTGGCAGTAGCTCGTCCACGTGAACACAATTGCAACTTACTCTTCGTCGACGGCCCACTTGAGGGGCTTCACTTGATTGCCGTCCTCCGTGTCGTCTGCGAAGTGGAACTGGATGCCGCGAGCGCCGGCGTTGCTACCACCGCGGATCTCCTCTACTTGCAGTTTCTGCTGTAGCTCACGTAGTCGCAACTGCCTGGCACTGAAGATGAACGGACGTCCCGTATGCAGACGGTATTCGTCAAGGAGCTTGAGCACGAGCGACGACGACTCCTGGAACTCGCCGAACTTGTCCAAGTATAACCCTGTGCCGTCATCTGTGGAGATGACAGCGTGCAATCCTAAAGCGTAAAGCCCATCACGAGTTAGATGACATCGCAATGGCATGGACACTGTCGCATGAGAATCGTGAAGTGAAATTCAGCCACATACCTGCTTTGTGGAGGGCGACAGCAGTGTTGTGCGTGGGTGATCGCAGGTGCCTCCGCAATACTGCAAGTTGTATTCTAACTCGTCGCCGTTTCAGGTCCTCTTTGAACAATTTCTGCCGCAGGATCTGCTTCTGCAGAACTGCGTGCAAGAAAGCCCGCTTGAATTCGACATCTCCATGCTTGCGAGCGTTTCGCTTGGCCACTTCCTTCTTGCCAGCGTCTCCGCTTGTCGATGCCGACATGCCAAGCATGGTGTTGGCTTCGTGGGTCACAGCCGCCATGGCATGTGTGCGATGGAAGACAGCATCGAGGAATCGCAGGGCCTAACGGACAAGAGTTGTTCGCAATCAGTTTCGTTAAGGGGGCCACAACAAGCGCAGCGACAACTAGGTCGGGCCGTACCTGGCGACGCGGCGTTCGATTCAGCCTCCACAGCTCGCGGATGCGTGATCGGAGTGCCTGGAGTTCCTCGATCTTGCGAACGGACTCTTGGAGCTGCGACTTGCGGGACGATTGGTCCTCCAGAATTCGATCCAGGTGGCTCGCTTGCTCCTGCATATGTTCGGCGCGCGACAAAGCCTGCTCCGCCTTGAAGCTGCGTTCGCGCAACGTGGTCTTGTACTGAGCGGTCACATGCTCCGTCACGGCGTGCATGCACTTGTTGACGGCCTCCTTGTGCTTGAGAACCATCGACTCCAGCTTCAGTTCGTTCTCCGTCTGGATCGCTTGCACCAGCGCCTTCCATTTGGAAGCTTGGACGGCCTGCTCTTCTGCCAGAAGGGCTGCCGCCTTCGCTCTTCGTTGTTCCGTGGCTTCGATCTCAGTCTGCTCAAACATCCGACGTGGCTGTTCCGCGTCGTCTTGCTGCTGTTGCTGCGCGGCAAGCTGCATGTCTTCGAGCCGTGCGGCCATGCCACGGTATATCGACGACAACTCGTGGCTCTTGGTCTCCAACCGCAGATAGATGGTCTGCTGGCGCTCCCACTCCTCCTTCAAACCGCTGAGGCGCTCCTGCAACGTGCGTTGCTTCGTCTCGAACTCTTGCTCCGACTTCGACCCGGCGACCGGACGCGGGTTGCGCGAATCAGCGTGCGCGCTGCTGAACAGTGACATTTCACGCGTTTTGCGCACGTCGCCCATCGCCTAACAGAACACGGCATTTCGCAGCAGGGTTCAGGCATGCAGACTTTCGACAAGACCAATTGCATTGCCCAACGACGCACCTGCTGCACGCGGTCGATGAGTTCCGAGTCGGAGAACAGTTCCGAGATTCTGTTCGTGCTACTAAGCTCGTACTCTTCAGCCGCTTTTTTCGTCAGGCCGGTGACGGTGTGGATCTGGCGACGCAGGAAATCGCGGAACGCGCGGCCGGCGCTCTCAATAGCTGCGTCGGAGGCGCTCTGTCCCGCGCTCAAACGGCGCACAATCGATGAGTGACCATCTTTCACGATTGACGACGGCCGCCTCGAAATCGTCGGAGATGACTGTTGCGCGCTGTTGTTCGAATCGGCGAGTACCTGCAGATAGTTTACTGCGCATGAGGACGGGCACTTGGAGGGAAAGAAAACTTCAAATTGCTGTTGCAGCATGCTTGCGGGCAGGTTCATACCTCTGTGCAAACGTCGACGTTGCCACGGAGCAGCACGTACGCATCTTGCAGTTGCCTCTTCATCTTGGACCGCTTGTCCTCCACCTTCTGGTCGAGCCGAGAGAGCTCTCCAGCCTGAGACCACCACAGAGTTCAAAGCGCCTCATTGCGAAGTTGGCAGAGGCATCGTGTGAACCCAATACAAAAACATTCTCACCTGCGAATCCAGGGTCTGTATGCGCGCCTCCATCTCATCGATCACCACCCGTAGTTGGCTAGCGGCATCCGCAACCTTCGCAGACATTTGCTGCAAGTCGGCCTCAATCTGAAGAGTAAGTGTTCCAACAAGAAATAAGCGGCAATTTGCATCACTGCGTGGGGTGGTGTATGTGTGTGTGCGTGCGTGCGTGCGTGCGTGCGTGCGTGCGTGCGTGTGTGTGTGTGTTCGTGTGCGGATGTGCGCCGACTGCCACGACAAGCGCCATCACGACAACAACAGCACGAGTTTACCTGCTCACGGAGAATCTCGCAACGTCGTCGCTCTGCAGCAGCAGCGACGTCTTCATGCCCGTGCTCGTCCTCGTCAAGTTCCTCGATGTGGTGTCCGTGCCCGTGCTCGTTTCTCTGAAGAGATGCCACGATGGCCATTCCGGCTCCGCGAAACCGCCTGTCGCGAGCACGTTGACCTTCTTCGCGGTGCAACTGCGACAGCTCGCGGTCGACCAACATGCTGGCTCGCATGGACAGGTTACGCACGCGCGTGCGGACGTCCTGGTCCTGATCACCGCGCGATGTCGCACCAGAGGCGCCAGCCGCTCCCGCGTCGGTGCGCATGTCCTCAAGGTTGTCTCCTTCCTCATCGTCTTCGTCGTCTTCATCGACTTCGTCTTCTTCGGACACATCGGCAATGGACTCCAGAGAGAGTTGCGCAGCGAGCCTTGATGTCACGGAGTCGTCCCCGCCACGGGGTTCCGGGGAGCCGGGTTCTTCTTCCTGCGTCGCTTCGGTCGTCTTTACCGGCCGTGGTGGCGGTGGCAGCGGCGTCGCCAACTGCACCTTGCCAAGAGCAAAACTCTGCCGACGTCGTCCAGCGGTGCTGCCGAACCAATACCTGAGCAATGCAGATCGGGGTTGAACAGAGAGACACACACGTCAGAGCATTTTGGTGCGGACAGATCCGCTGTCGAGTGAAACCGCAAAACGTACGTTTCTAGTTCGTCGCCTTCGACGACGGTTTCCCCGTCGACGGCGGCGGCAGGCCGCGGTGGAGGAGGCAACGGCATGCTCTCTTGGTCATCGTCTGCACCGGCAACACTGTCGTCTTCCTGCGCACTCCGAACACTGTCCAACTTGACGATGGGAGTGAACGGGACGTCGTCTTCGATGTCATCCGCGTCCTCAATGCCGGCTGCATCCTCCGTGGGGCCGCCTAGCGGGTCGAGAGGCGACACCGCTGCGACGGTCGATGCAGTGGAGCTGGAGCTAACCTGGGCTGCAATGGCGTAGTGCTGACGGGCCGGTGGCCTGCCTGCGGAGTCTTCGTCGTCGTCGTCCTCTGGCGGCGGCGGAGCCGGGGCTTTGTAGTCTGACGGCAAAGGCACGACGTCCTCCGGCGGTGGGTGGCTCGGAGGCGGTGGAGGACGAAAGTTGCACTCGGCTGCGGGAATGGCGGCGTCCGCGGCGTCAGAGTCGCCGTCCGAATGCGTGGACTCTCCGGGGTGAGCACCATCGCCCTTGGGGTTTGTGGCGTCTGCTGCTGTGGATGCCGGGGCCGCGGACGCGCTTGCGTCCTGGCCTGCAGCGTTGTCGGTCGAGTTGTCGAGGTCGGGGAAGTCCACGAGCTCTTCGCTAGGAATTCGCTCAGAGCGCTGTGTGCTGCGTCGAACCGCCGGAGATCGGTCAGCGCCGACGAGCTTGTCAGCCTCGGCGTCCACCTCAGTGTCTTCAGCTACGTCTACCGCGTCGGCGTCATTGGCCGGAACCCCAGGTGCAGCTGTCTGTTCCGTTGCGGCTTCGGCCTCGGTGTTGTCGTTGCGGTGCTGCGGTTGCTGCGGACTTGCCGGGTGCGCAGGCGTGGCGGCGTGCGGGGAGTCGTCGAGCGACGGCGAGCCACCTTCGTCGGCGGTGTCGTCCGTTTCACGCTTTACGGCGGGAACTTGTGGTGACGTCGCGTCTCCATCGCCAGGGGATGGAGGTGGCGAAAAAGGCGGGGGCGCTGGTTGCGCGTGTCCGTTTGTGTCCGTGTCCGCACGTGTGTCTTGCCCTGCTTTCTTGTCGTCGTCGTCGTCGTTGTCGTCGTCGTCGTCCGGTGGGGGCGGAGGCGGCTTGTCTTCGAGGACGAACGAAATCCCGCGCGTGCGGCGGCGGAAGGCGGGGGGCGGTGTGGAAGGGCTTTCGTCCTCACCACTGTCGTTGTCCTCGGCGTAGGGCGGCGGGGGCGGGGGAGGCTCCGCGAGTGAGAGCGTGGTGTACCGGGTGGACAATTCCCGGAACGACTTGGTTCGCTGCGCTTGCAACGTGCGATCCGGCGGCGGGCCGGCGGGCGGCGGCGGCGGCCGCTTGCCGGAGGGCCTGCGCAGAATTCTGCTCATGACTCAGGCAGCGGCGGCGGCGGCGGAAGGCATGCCGACACCCTTGGACCGTGCGCGTCCAGATCCACGCGCCGTTTCAGCAACAAAAGCACGCGGGGAGCAAACACTTCGCTTTCACGCGCAGAAGACCGAGCAAAAAAACGAAAGAAAAACGGGGAACAAAAAGGGAAGCAGGGAGAAACAGCGGCGAGGAAGCGAGGTGGACGGCACGAGAGGATGGAAGACAAGTTTTACTGCGCAGTTGAGTAATGTAAGACTACGAGTGATCGAACGAAGACAGCCAACGAAGTCACCTAAGCGGACGGCCACGACGAACAACAACTCTGTGTGTGAGAACAGCCAGCGAATCGAATGGAGGAACGAAAGTCAACGAAGTCAAGGAATGAAAGTCTGCGAACGAACGATGCCTGCGCACGAACAAACAACGACGCAGTCAACGCAGTCAGCGAACAAAGCAACGAACGAACGAAGTCAACGAACGAACAAAGTCAAGAAGTCAACGAACGAAGTCAACTAACGAACAAACGAACGAACGAGCAAAGTCAACGAAGTCAACGAACGAACGAACGAACGAACGAAGTCAACAAAGTCAACAAAGTCAACGAAGTCGACGAAAGACAACGAACGAACGAACAAAGTCAACAAAGTCAACGAAC
>ENA-OWNT01001075-OWNT01001075.1-seawater-metagenome-genome-assembly--contig:-NODE-1075-length-40566-cov-10.682827_pt1 | contig 40566 bp, 44 predicted proteins | sample MGYA00238136_ERZ651165 | MGnify/ENA primary metagenome ERZ651165 (study PRJEB26861, sample SAMN08777766) | seawater metagenome | isolation source: coastal seawater | place: USA: Florida | collected...
GGACCTGCGACGCAGGTGGCGGTCAGTTGCGCGGTCCAGCGCGCACCTCGGGGGGACCTGCGACGCAGGTGGCGGTCAGTTGCGCGGTCCAGCGCGCACCTCGGGGGGACCTGCGACGCAGGTGGCGGTCGGGTGCGCGGTCCAGCGCGCACCTCGTGGGGACCTGCGACGCAGGTGGCGGTGGGCTGCGCGGCCCGGCGCGCACCCCGGGGGGACCTGCGACGCAGGCCCCCCTACTTTCTGCAGGCGCAGGCAAAGAAAGTGACAGCGACAGCGAGAAGGTTTCGTCCTGAGGCGTGGAGGTACCCATGTCCACACCCATCGCGTTCCACGTAATGCACTCCCTGCGCGACCGCCGCGTCATCTTCAAGACCCCGGCCGAGTACGCCGACGCCTACCGACGCGCCTTGCGCATCGGTCGCCGATTCCAGCTGGGCTGGTTCCGCATCGGCGCCGACCACATCCACGCCGTTCTCTTCTGCAGCCGCGAGGAGGTCGCTCGCTGGGCGAACTCCATCGAGTCGTCCTGGACGCAGGCAGCCGGGCTCGGCACCGGGTTCGCGACCTACCACGTCAAGCCCGTCACCGATCAGGGGCACCTTCGCGCCCTCATCCGCTACATCTTCAACCAGGAGGCGCACCACGGAGCGCACCCCGACCCCGACCACCTCGGCTCGACGGGCCCGGACCTCTGTGGCGGCCGCCTTGTGGGAGTCGACGCCGCGAACATCACCCGCTTGCACCTCCCCCGCCTCCGGCGCCACGACATCGAGTCGGTCTTGTTGGGCGGCGGAGCGATGCGGACCCTCGCCGATCTCGGCCCTGCCCCCGCGGGCCTCACCGGTGAGTCGCTCGAGGGCGTTCTCCGCTCGGCGATGGCGGCGGCCGTCGGTCGCGCGGCCCTGAGGACCGGAACCCCCAACAGCCGCCCTCTCCTTCGGGCGCTCCTCGAGGTAGTCGAGCGTTCGCCCCTCTCCTTGACCGTCGAGCTGTCGCGACTGCTGGGACGGAGCCCGTCGACCCTGCGGCGTCTCCGCGCCCGCCCCGTGGACCCCCGCACCCTCGCCGCCGTCCTCTGGCAGGTCCGCTTCCGCCTCACCCGCCGCGCCCTCGCCGACCGCACCCGGTGACCATCGCGCCGCCCAGTGCGCCTTCCCCCGCGCGGTCGCGTCCCCCACACTGCCTCCCGCCGCGTCGCGCCCCGCCCCCGTTCACACCCCCCTCACTCCACCGCAATCCCGAGCCGGTGCAGGTGCCCCAGCGCGTCCTGCATCCCCAGCGTGGTCTTCCCCAACCGACAGCTCGGGTCGAGCGCGACCCCCGACGACCCGGCGAAGCTCGCGCCCCGCAGGTCGCAGCGCAGGAAGCTCGCCCCGTCCAGCCGCACCCGGTCGAAGCGGGCCTCGCGCAGGTCGCAGTCCGCGAACTGCACGTCCGCGCCGGTGCTCTCCTCCACCCGCAGCCCCTTGAGCGGCAGCCGGATGAAGCTCCCGTAGTCGAGCGTGCAGCGGGTGAACCGCACCGAGAGCGTGAGGTCGTGCGCCTCGGTCCAGTCGACGCCCGTCAGCTTGCAGTCCACGAAGTGCACGTCCCTCAGCGTCGAGTCCCCCCACCGCACCACCGCGAGGTCGCACCCCACGAACGTGCAGTCGTCCAGCGTCCAGCGCTCGAGCCGCGTCTCGCCGAACCGGCACCGCTCGAACCGGCACCCCACGAAGGACCGACGCTCCAGCCGCTCCCCTGTCCAGTCCCCATCCGAGAACGTCGCGTCCTCATCGTCGAGAGGCAGCCTCATCGCAGTCCCCTCACCGCCTCCACCTCACCGCGCCATCTCATCGCCGCCCCGCCCCTCACAGCGGGTACACCTCGAGCGTCGAGTCCGCCGCCACCTGCCCCCGCAGCCGGTAGAGCTGCCCGTCCGGCCCCCACTGCAGGACCCCCTCCTCCTCGGGGTTCGCCGGCACCGTCGCCGGCAGCGTCTCCATCACGCCCGCCTCGCTCAGCCGCACGATCTTCGGGTCCGCCTGCACCTCGACGTACCAGTCGCCGGTCGGCCGTTCCTGGGTGATCGAGATCACTCCACCCCCGAAGGTCTCCACCAGCGTGCTCGTCGCCAGCACCGGGTCCCAGCGATACAGGTTCCCCAGGTGCGTCCCCACCATCACGCTGCCGTCGCGTCCGCTCGCGAGGCCGATGATCTCCTCCCCCGCGAAGACCGCGTCCGTCCGCCAGGTCGACACGCCCGACGAGTCCGGCAGCGTGAAGTTCACGAGCCGCCCCACTGCGGAGTCCTCGCAGCAGTTCTCGCCGTCGGTGGAGCAGAAGACGCCCGGCTGGTCGGGTCCGCAGGGCACGCACGTGGCGGCGTCGGTGCACTGCGACGCCTGGAAGTTCCCCACGTAGTAGGAGTTGCGCGGTCCCACTGCGAGGCCGTTCGGTGACGTCAGGTTCCGCCCGTTCACCGTCGCCGTGATGTCCTCGGTCGTCGACGGGATGAACGGCGCGTCCAGGAAGCCGGGGCAGTTCGTCTCGCCCGCGCAGCCGCACCCGGGGTCCGTGGGCTCGCACGTGTAGAGCAGCGTCAGCCCGTTCTGCGCCTGGCAGCCACACGTGGAGCAGCACGAGTAGGTGACCACCATCCGCCGGTTGTTCGGGTCCGGGTCCACCAGCCCCCACCCCATGTTCTGGTTGGCCTGGCCGTAGTAGGTCTCGGTCGCCGCGGTCGGGTCTTCGGGGACGACCTTCGCCCAGTCCGGCCCCGACACCAGGGACGTGAAGTAGGTGTTGCAGTCGAAGTCGAAGTCGATGTCCCACGCGGCGTAGAGCGCGGCCTCGAGGCTCGGTCCGTCGAAGGCGCAGTCCGGGCACACCCCCTCGTCCACCTCCCCGTCGCAGTCGTTGTCGAACCCGTCGCAGGAGACCTCGGGGTCCTCCATCCCCGGCGCCGAGCAGATCCAGCCTTCGACCGGGTCGCACGTCGGCTCGACGAGCGCGCAGATCCCCTCGCACTCGGGCGGGGGCACCTCGCACGGATCGTCGGTGGCGTCGTCGTCGTCGCCCGAGTCGTCGTCGTCCGCCGAGTCGTCGTCGTCCACGGCGTCGTCGTCGTCCGCCGCGGTGGTGGTGTCGTCGTCGTCCGGCGGCGAGTTGGGGCACCCGAGGGCGAACAGCAGCAGGAGAAGGAGGAGCGGAGAGCGTCGCATGCCCCAGCATCGCACCGGACGACGTCTCCGCGAAAGCACCCCGCCCCGTCCGGGCCCCGCAGCTACCGCGTGGCCCGCCCCGCCGCCGTGGTCTCCGGTCTCCACACGCCGCGCCACGCCTTCGCGCCCTCGGGGAGGACGACCCTGACGTACCGCCACGCGTTCTCCGGCAGCCCGCCCAGCGTGATCCACTCTCCCTGGGGCGGCGTCGCTCGCCGCGCGACGACGGCCCGGTCCCCCACGACCTCCACCGCGTCGACCCCGTCGCCGACGACGAACACCTCGACCGCGTCCGCGCGCCATCGCGTCCGCAGCAGCGTCCTCTCCCCCGTCGTCGCCCACGCATGGCCAGCGGCGATCGCCGCGAACACCGCCTCGCGCGTCACTTCGGGAACCTCCACCGCGGTCAGACCCCCCGGCCATGCCCCCCAGTTCGTCGTCCCGGGGCGCCCGTCGTGGGCGTCGCTCGCAGCGATGAGGGTCACGTCGAGGCCCGCGTCCAGCGCGTCCCACAACGACCCCACCGCCTCGTCGGCCTCGAGAGGACCACCCCCGACCCGTCGCGGGCAGTCGTCGCACTCGCTGCTCCCGTGGGCCGAGTACACCTCGAACGCTGCGTTCTCTGGCAGCGGCGCCTCGAGCGGATACCCGGTCCCCATCCCGCGGGCGAGGGACGTGTGGGTCGCAACCAGCAGCCTGGGGGCCGGATCCCCGCCCTGCGCGCCGCGCAGATAGCTCCCCAGCAGGTCCGGCACCCGCGCCGTGGGCAGGCCCCGGTCCGTCTCCTCCCAGATCGTCCGCGCCCCGCCGCGGGACCCCTTCTCCGGCAGGGCCCGGAGGCGCGCGGAGTCCGCGAAGTAGGCGACCTCGTGCCCGTGGATGTTGATCTCCGCTGCGGGAAGCGTCACGAACGCGCCGCGCTCGTTGGCTGCGTCCGTGGCGTGCAGCAGCGTGTTCCACTCCGCGTCGGTCAGCTGCCAGTCGTGGTCGCTCAGCGCCGCCCCGTCCAGGAACCTCGTCGTCCGCGCTTCCCGGAACCAGTCCGCCGCGGCGCCCCGACCGTCGGAGAGCCCGCTGTGGCCGTGGAGATCGAGCCAGGCCACCTGAGCGATCCCGGGCTCCATGGGCGCGACGAGGATCGGCTGGGACGTCCCACGCCACCCCCCGTGCGCGGCCGGCACCCGGACCACGCCCGGCTTGGACGGCGCGGGGACCTCCCGCTGCTCCACGTGGAGCGCGTTCCCGTACGCGTCCTCGAGCCGCAGCTTCAGCGTCGCCACCCCCTCCGGCGCGACCCACGTAGGGCCGACGACGGTCAGCGTCGTCGCATCTCCAGGGACCAGGGCCTGCGTGACCGGCCCGGCCACGGGCTCCCAGTCAACGAAGACCAGCGGCGCAAACGGCCCCGCCGTCCGAGGCAGCTGCACCGGGGGGAGCTCCCAGGTGACCTGTGCCCCCGGGGCCAGCCCGTCGTCGAGAGGGCGCAGGAGGTACCAGTGTCCGTATTGCTCCTTCGCGGCCTCGGGGGGGCGGACCACTCCCTGGCTTCCGTAGACCCAGTGGGGGAACCCGACGCGCAGCTCGGCCCCCGTGGGGACACCCTTCGGCCCTGCGACCACGCGCACGGCGAGGGCAGCGAGGTCGCCTGCGACGAGGCTCGATGCCGACCAGCTCGCCAGGGTCTCCTGCGGGACGGTGGGGGTGGGGGCCGGTGCGCCGCTGCAGCCGAGGAGCACGCCGGCGCTGAGGAGACTGCTGGCGAGCCGCAGCGTGCCTGCGCCGAGCGGGGCGTCTGCCTTCCTCACCGGGCGGCGGCCGGGGTCGGTGGGGGCGGCGGGCTGCACCCGACGACTGTACCCGGGGCGTCGGTGACTCCTGGCATCCGGCTCGGCGCAGGAACAGTGGCCGCGCGCGGTTCCCGGCCCTCCCTTCGGGGGGATGTCCACTTCCCCCCACCTTCGCCTCTCGCTCGTCCTTGCCCTGTGCGCGCCGCTGGTGCCCGTGTCGAGCGACGCCCACCTTCCCGCCACCGTCGAGGAGCTGGCGCGGTCGCGCAGCGTCCAGGGGACGTTCGTCACCGGCGACGAGGTCTTCACTCTCGCCGTGCACCTGGAGGCGGGGGTCGCTCTCCCGGTGGACGTGCTCGTGCCGCCACAGTCCCGCTGGGAGGGCCATCGGCCCGCGTTGCGCCTCACGGGTCCCGGCCTGCCAGCGGAGGGGTACGTCGACGGGAACACGCGCGAGGAGCGGCCGGTGGTCTACGAGAACAGCACGCGTCGGATCGCCTGGAGCTCCGGGGCGGTGGCGCTGCCGCTCGGACCAGGCGACTACGAGGTGACGGTGTGGTCCCCGGAGGGGACGGTGGGGGACTTCGCGGTTGGCCTCGGGGTCGACGACGACCCGCTCCGCCGCGAGCTCGTGCGGGTGGGAGCGCTGGTCGAGGGGGGCGCGGAATGAGGATGCCCATCCTCCTCGTGGGCTTCGTCCTCGCGGGCTGCGGTCCCGTCGCGTCCGATCCAGTGTGTGACGAGTACATCCTCGCCGTCGAAGCTCACGACGACGCGACGGGCGCGGACACGGACACGACGAGCTTCGCAGCCGGGGGGGCCTGCTGGGACAACGCGGACAACGCCGACCTGTGCGAACAGGCCTGCGCGGCGGGCCTGGGCTGGTTGGAGAGGAGCTCGCCGGGGCAGGCGACGGACTGAGCTTCGGGACGTCGAGCCATGCGGACGGGGCCCTCCGATGGGGGCAGACGAGGCCGAGGCGTGGAGGAACTCCGGAAGGGGTCAGGGAGTCGGGGGCGCGTCCCAGCGGTGGATGCCGATGGTGGCTGCCCGCGTGCGAACGATCAGGAGCGTCTTCGCCGAGGCGACCTGGAGACCGAGGTTGACCTCGACCGAGACGCCCTGGACCTCGACGGACCATCGGCGTCCCTCGAAGGCCCCGATGGGGCTGGACGCAGGCGTGGACATCGGCGTGCTGGGGCCCGAGGACGCTGTCCCCCAGATGACGCGGTCGGTGGCGAGGTCGAAGGCGAGCCCGTCGAGGTTGCCGTCGACGCCGCCGCTGACGAGGACCTGTCCGCCGTCGCCGGTGGCGAGGGTGACGGAGCTGGCGCCGATGGGAGCGAGGGTCCGTCGGTCGGCGAGGTCCAGGAACTCTGCGTACTCGGCTTCGGTCAGTCCCATCTTCTCGTCCCAGGCGAGGGCCTCGCCCTCGGCGGCCGCGGCGACCTTCGCCCGGAAGTGCTCGGGGTGCGCCTGGAAGGCGGCGACGAGGCGGTCGCCGAGCTCCTTGGCGCGGGCGGGCAGGACGACGTCCATGACTTCGGTCGCGTGCGTGCCCATGGCCAGCAGACGGGACAGGGCCGCCGAGGGTGACGGTGTTGCTGCCTCGGCGCCGCTGGCCGCGCGGGGTGCGCCGGTCGCGGGGCCGGAGAGGAGGGTGAGGAGGCAGGCGGCGAGGAGGGCAGAGCGGCAGCGCATGGGCGCAGTGTGGGACGGGCGAGGGGTGGATTCCTGAGGAGGGGGAAGAATGCTCCAGATCCGGCACTGCAGGGGCATGGAACGACCTGCGACGAGGCCACCGAGGAGGCGAGGCACCTTCAGAGGCCTTGGGTAGCCGTTCTAGCTAACCTGCGGGAACGCTGACTCTCCGATGCAGGAGCTGCCGGGACCGTCAGATGGCGCGCCAGCTCAACGGTCGCCATCCCTCATCGGCGTCCCCACGGCCACAAAGCCCGAAAGTCTGCCCGTGAGCTCTGACCCATCACTCGTCTACCTCGTTCACCGACGGACGCCGTCAGACTTCGTGGCGACGGTCCGCCTGGTGGCTTCCGAGTCCGACAAACCTGCGTCGATCAACGCCATCCTGGCACCGCTGGAGGGCACCCTTGACGTCGCGCTTGACGATGGTGTTTTCACGCTCGAAGGCGAATTCGATGTCATGTGTGAGCTCGCGAGTCGGCTGGCGATCGCTGCCCTCCGGGGTCTCGGGCCGGCCGAGGAGATGTGCAGGCCGAGTAGTACCGGGTCTAGAGTCGGCAGCCTTCTCAGGGTGAGAGCAGGTGGGCTGCCCGCCACGAGAGTCAGAAGGAGCGAAGACGAGATGCTCGAACTCGAGCTCTCGGTCCGGGAGGGAATGGACCTCGCGCTCTCAATTCTGCGAGTCGCTGCGCTCGACCCATAGCGGGGCGCCCGTTCGAGGTCTGCTCTCCCTCACCAATGCCCGCCGAACGCGCTCTGGAAGGTCGTGCCGTGTCGAGGTCACGGTCGCCGGGGGAACCCCCTGATGTCATCAACCGTCCTCACCCTTGCATTCCCGTACTCCCGGCAGGATCCCGAGCTTCCCGCCGTCTTGATCGGATGGCTGGTCGAGACCGGATTGGCCGGGCCAAGGGCCGAAGATCGAGTCGGGCTTCTCCTTCACCCGCCGGGGATCCAGTTCCGGAACCTCGGGGGAGAGAGGACGCTGCGGCCTGAGGCCCGCCGCGACTCGGGAGTCCGGGCGGACCTTGTCCGTCGTCTTTGGCATGACGAGGACGACGATCGGGACGCCATTGCGATCTGCCCTCTCTGCAGGCACGTACACGTCGACCGCGCATGGAGCGACTTCTCGGCGTGTATGCCCGCGGAACGCGCCGCAGTTTCCCCTGCGAGGCGTGCGGGAGCGACGTCTCTTTCCCAGAGTGGGAGATGGGGGAGGGGGCGACGCTGGCGCCGCTGGCGGTGAGGTTCTACAACTGGACAGCGGGCCTACTGCCGTCCGTCAGAGCGCAGCTCGAAGCCATCGCCGGAAGCAGGGCAGTCGAGATACTCGGCCGCGAGTAGAACGCGAGGGCCGTTCCTTAGCGTGTGGTCGCCCGCCGGCTCGAGCCCGTCACGAGCCCCGGCGGGGTCCACGGGTGCGGTCCCGATGCGGGCCCGCTCTGTTTCGATCGGGGGACTCAATGCAAACCAACGACTACCTCACCGGCCCGGAGACCCTTCCCCTCTTGAAGGAAGCACTCATCGGGTGCGAGCTCGAGTCCTTCTCCTTCGGGACGGGCTTCACCCTGACTCTCGCGCCCCGAGGGCGTCGCCGAACCTGGCCCAGAACCTGGTCAGCCCCCGACTCGACGCTCGATGCGAGCTGCTGGACCCGGACCTCGACTGGACGACGACCCTCGCGGCGTTCCCGGTCAAGACGAACGAGCCGGAGGAGCCACTCCTCGCCGCCATGTTCCTGAAGCTCCGGTGGGATGGCGGACTCATCGATGCCGTCGAGCTCCTGGGCGCGGCTGGTCTCTCGGTCCATTGGCAAGATGGGAGCAACCTCCGGGTCCACCCGCTCTTGAGCGCTCCAGGCCTGGACTGGCTCGTGGTCCCGCAGGTGTCGACCCCCGATTGGTTCGTCCGGTCCGAGGGTGGAGAGATCGAAGGGCGATGGCCGGGGTCGCCGTGATGCCGCCCGCTTCTGACTCCGACCGACCTCCCGTCTCGGCAGCGACCCGCGGCTGATGGCGTTCGACCCTAAGTTCGAGCCGGGCGAAGAGGTCGACTTCGACATCGACCTCCCCATCGACGGCTACTGGTTGAAGCTCGTCCTTACGAACCGGGGGGCATGGTGGGCCCGGACCAAGGCAGTCGCCGTCGCGGACCCCGTGGTCACCGAGCACCTTGCACTCCGGCAGATCAGTGAAGTCAGCCTCGCTCCCTGCTCCCGCGCAGCCGAGTTGACGGCCGGGCTCGGAGTCCTTGCCTTCGGAGTCGCGCTCGCCGTCGTGGGGGCGTTGGAGGCTGGTGACCGCTCGGTCATCTGGATGGGGCTCCTCGCCGCCGTGGCTGGACTCGGCATCCTGTTCTACTTCCCGCGGCGCAACCGGCTCTCCATTCGTGCCGACTCCCTCGTCTTCGAGTGGGCGCCTCCGCTCCTGACCCTCGCCCGGCCGACGCGGATGATCGGTCACGCGGAGGACGCTCTCGTCCGCTGGGCGACGAAGCGCGGACTTCCACTCCGAGACGCGCGCGCTCGCCGTCTCACCGCGCCGACCCGCTAGCGTGGGCAACGCTGAGACGGCATCGCTGAGGAGCTCGTCGTGAAACCCCAGTCACTCCGCGTCCTCTACGCCTCCCTCAGATTGCACCCTTCCTGAGGGAGGGGCAGTTCCAGCACACCTCCGGCGTGGAGCACCTCGTCCATGCGGCCTCCGTGTATGCCGGAGTCACCTTTCTTCTCCTCGTCGACGACATCGGCTCCGTGGCTTTCCAGCCGTCATGGACCTTCGAGACAGTCGACCCCGCCATCGACGCACACTGGATCGCGTCGACGAACCTCGGGGGTGGCGTGGACCTCGGCCTCGGTCCTGCCTTCGTCGCGCGTGACCTGACCGCATACAGTCGCGTCGTCGATTGCGAGCCTGAGGCCGTCTGGCCGATCCACCAGCGCGAGGATGAGTGGCGAAGGGAGAGGAGTCGTGGACGCGAGTGACCTGCAGGGACGGGAGTTTGACTGGTTCGCCACCGACGCGGACGGGCACGCGGGCCTGTTCAGCACGGCGGGCGGTGGTGCGATTCCGGGTGCCGTGCTGGCCACCCGCGAGCTCCATGACGCCGCCGTCGCAGCACTGCTGACTGCGCCACCGACTTCCGAGGTCGAGTTCGCCCCACCGGTAGGGCCTGGCCTCGCGAACGACTGGGCGGCGGCCGCCGCGCGTGGACTCTTCGCCTTCGACAGCGATCCGAACGGCGGGCCGTACCGGCTGGTCGCGCGGCCGAAGGCTCCCGCTCAGCCGGACTCCCTCCCAGCTGCCGTCCGGGACGCGGCTGCCACCGCGGTCTTGGATGTGGGCTTCTCCCGCCTCATCGAAGGCGCCCCTCTTGCACTGATTTGACTCGCTCATGACCACCTACTCCCACGCCCAGGACGCCGTCCGCGCCCACCACCAGATCACCGAGACCGGCGCGGGCTTGCTCGACGCTTGGGCGAGCCTCGTCGAGGAGTGCGCGGAGGGCTACGACTGGCACGTCACGGAGTACTGGAACGAGCTGCGGGTCCGCGACCGCATCGAGTCGGTGCTGTCCGCCGTATCGCTCCAGGGGTTCTCGGAGCACGGCGAGTTCTCCGCTCGGGTGCACGCCATCGACGCTCGCTTCCGACGCATCGCGGCCCCGGACCGCTCCTTCGAGCGGCCGGGCGGTTGGTGGCACCGGGCCGTACCGCGGACGGCTGGCGAGGCGTTCTTTGAGTCCTGTCGGTCGTACGGGGTCCAGTGGGGAGCAGGGATGAGCATCGCTGAGGCGCGGGCGCTGGCCTGGGAGCTTCTGACCGTTGGTGCGGCCCACCGCGAGTACCGCCTGGCCATCGACGACTCCCAGACGCGCGAGGAGATCTTCGGGTGGGTCTTCTTCTACAACTCGGCCGAGTTCATGGCGACGCGCGACCTGCGCTGGGCGCTGGGAGGGAACGCTCCCCTCATCGTCGACCGTGTCTCCCGAGCCGTTGTCGTCACCGGGACGGCCAGACCCGTGGACGTGTACCTCGCTCACTACTCTCAGCACGGGACGCTCGATGGGTTCCGGTGAGCCCGCGCCGATCGGCTGGTGGAGCGGCTTCGTCCACCGGGTCCGGTTGATCCTTCGCAGCCTGAACCGGATGAGCGAGGACGAGTTCTCGAGGAGACTCCGCGCCGTCGGGGCTGGACTCGACGACCGCATGGACCCCGATGTGATCGAGGACGCGCTCGAGTGGCTGGACCACGGTGAGTGCGCCCTGGCGTTCGGACTCCTCCTGGACATCATCGATGACCAGGAAGTGCCTCTCCGCGCCGAGGAACTCGACGAGTTCCTCGAGCTTGCTGAGGTGTACTCGCGCTCACACGGTGTGTCCGTCCAGGATCTGGAGAAAAGGGTCGTGCCTCCGCGAGACCCGACCGCCCAACGTCCGCCTCATCCATCGCCACCGCGAGGCGCCAACCCAGCGAGCCAGGTCCGCGCCGCCAGGGGAGCTCTTCCGGGGCCGGCTCGCCGACGAGGTCCTCGATGACGCCCTCGAGTATCTGGACCACGGCGAGGAGGGCGCCGCCATCGGGGTGCTCTGCGACCAGCTCATGGAGTTCGAGGTCGGACTCAGCGCCGAGGAGTGGGAACTCCTCCGCGACCTATCGAGACGCCTCCGCTCGAGCGGCGGTACGCCGATGGAGAAGCTCCGAACCCTGATCCGTAGCGAGGACCCGTCCGCCGAGCCACCGAAGACGACGTGACGAACGACGACCTCCGAAGCACCCTCCAGTCAGCAATAGCGACCGAACTGGACCTGATGCGGCTCAGGGACATGCTTCTCGACTTCAAGCGCGCGGGCGGCGAGAAGGCTGCTGCGCTTCAGGTCATGGAGCAGCTGAGAGCCGCCCTCCCGGAGGCCCAGGAAGACCGGCTCCTCGAGCTGATGGACTTCGCAGCTGGGTTTTGTGGCCCTGATCTACGAGTCTGGCCGGACGAGTAGAGCCGACTCCCAGGCTCTCCGACCTCCCTCAGAACGAGAACGTCTCCGTCCCACCATCCAGGTTCACGAGGATCTCCCCCGGCGCGGTGTAGCTCTGGATCCATGCGGTCTCCAGCGGGGTCAGGTCGAAGCTGACGGTCTCCGTGATCAGCGCGAGGCACGGGTCCGGCGGGCCCCAGTCGTAGAGCGCCAGCTGCGCCTGGACCGGCCAGCTCTCGAGGAACGTGCCGTCCCAGCAGAGGTGGAAGTCGTGCACCTCGCAGCCGCCGCCGTACTCGACCACCGCGCTCAGCGTGTCGCCCGTGATCTCCCACTCGATCAGCGTGAACTGGTTGCCGCTGGGGGGCAGGTCGCAGAGGTCGACGGGGATCGGCTCGGTGCTGATGTCGTCGTCGTCGTCCGCGATGTCGTCGTCGTCGTCGTCCGCGATGTCGTCGTCGTCGTCCGCGATGTCGTCGTCGTCGTCCGCGATGTCGTCGTCGTCGCCCACGATGTCGTCGTCGTCATCGCTGCCCACGTCGTCGTCGTTGGCCGCGTCGTCGTCGTTGGCCGCGTCGTCGTCGTTGGCGGCGTCGTCATCGTTGGCGGCCGCGTCGTCGTCGTTCGACGGCTGGTTGTTCAGCTCAGGGGTGCACGCGGCGAGCGAGCCGAGCAGGAAGAGGACAGCGAGAAGGCGATGCATGGGGGCAGCTCCTGGGTCGATCGTGAAGCCCGGTCTCCACCGGAGACCGACTGCGAAGATCGGGCCAGGCCGCCGGGTCGTCGCGCTCGAGGACCGCGCCCCGCCACCCCCGGCGCCAGCGCTCAGTCCCAGGTGCTCGTCAGGTACAGGGACCAGCCCAGCAGCGTCCCCACATCGCCCGTCGCCGTGTCCACCACCTGCAGGCTCCAGGTCCCGTGGATGTTGTCGTCCGACGTGATGTTCCGCCAGAGGATGTCCGCCACGTTGCCCTCACCCGGCGCCGAGAGCGTCGCCGTCGCGCCGTTCGGGTCGATGAGCGTGTAGGTCAGCGACTGCGGGTCCGGGTGGTCCAGGTCGATCCACACGCGGATGTCGATGGGCACGCTCGCCAGGCCGGACACCTCGATCGTCGAGGTCACGCCGTTCGGGTCCGCGTCCGGGATCGCCGCCGCCACGCCCATGTCGAACGTCGCCGCAAACGAGTCCTCCACGCACCAGCCGTTCCCCCAGGAGATGGCGCCGAGGCAGATGAGCCCGTCCGCGCACGCATCCTCGCTCTCGCAGTCCTCGCCGAGCTGCGCCTCGCCGTCCTCCGCGATGGGCGCCCACGCCTGCGCGAAGTTCCGCAGCTTCAGCATCGCGCTGGGACCCACCTGGGGCACGGCCGCGAGCTGCGCGATCGTCGCCAGGGGGCGCGCGGCGAGGATGTTGTCCACCGCCCGCGAGTTCAGCGCCGCGTCGTCGTCGAGCGTCACCACGTCCGCCTCGTTCACGAGAAGGAGCGTCGCCTCAGCCTCGTTCACCGTGAACGCCGTGTTGTCCCACACACCGAGCACGTCGTTGCCGGTGGGCACCTCGCCCGTCGCCTCGGCGTAGGCCACCAGCGCGCTGATCGCCGCCGGACCGACCCACGGCACGTCGTCCACCTGCTGCATCGTGACGAATGCGCGGTCGTCGTACGTGTACCGGACGCCGTCGTTGCCATCCCGCCAGCCGATGATCTGCTCCGCCGCGCGCTTGTTCAGCGGCACGTCGTAGTCGAGGACCGCCAGCGTCGTCCCGTCTGCGTTGAGCACGCTGAGGACGCCCACCGCCTCGGGCGAGCCGTCCAGGACCGAGGTCTGGATGGAGTCCACCGCGTCGACGCCGCCCTCAGGGGAGGGGCTGCAGGCGAGCGCGAAGGAGAAGAGAGAGAGGGCAGCAAGACGACGGACCATGGGAGCTCCAAGGTGTCCCGCGGATCGTCTCTTGCGTCGCCGGGAGGGGCCTCGTCGGCCGCCACGGACCTCCGGCGCGGGAGCGACCCTAAGCCCCGATGTGGGCGCCTTGCGAACTTTGCTTTGAAAGAAAAGTATCCTCCCCCCGCGCACCCGATGGCCGGGGAGGAGGAACGCAGACATGCCCGATGTTCCCGTCCTCTCGGAGGCCATCGCGAAGCGCCTGGAAGAGCTGCGGGTGGTCCAGCCGATCCCGTCGACCCAGGACCTGCGGGAGATCGTCGCCCAGCACCGCCGCCGGGCGAACGCCATCGCGTCTCACGACCCCTTCGTCGACATCGCCAAGGCCCACGCGGTCGCCGACTCGTGCCTGCGCCTCCTCAACGCGATCCCGACGCTCCCCGAAGGGTCCCGCAAGTGGGTCCGGGCGGCCTGCCTCTACTTCGCGGACCGCGACGACGTGGACGACGACTTCGACTCCATCACCGGCTTCGACGACGACGCCCAGGTCGTCAACTACGTCGCCATCCGCGTGGGTCTCTCCCGCCTCTGCGTCCGGCAGCGGTAGCCATCCCCCGGGGCGCCCCCTCGCGCCCGCGCGCCTCGGACCTCCGGCGCTGGCCGCGATCAGCCCGCCGGCTGGTCGTTCGTGACGCAGTGGACGCCGCCGCCGTTCTCCCACAGCGCGTCCACGTCCACGAAGCGCACCTCGCGCCCGGGGAACCACCGCCCGAACGCCTCGCGCGCCACGTCGTCGTCGCCCGCCGTCGCGCTCACCACGACCCCATTCGCCACGAGGAAGTTGAGGTAGCGCGCCGCGTCGTCGGTCACGAGCCGCTCCACGGTCAGATCGGGGCGCTGCTCGGCGATCTGCTCGGCCACGTCGTCCATCAGGGCCGTCCCGTCCTGCCCTACCACGATCGTGTCCTCGGCGACGAAGCGCGCGATGCCGTCGATGTGGCCGCGGGTCCCGTCCATGGGGTCGAAGCCCTCGGCGTAGATCACGCTGTCGACCCCGAGGGCGCGCTGCAGCGCCGCTGTGATCTCCGGCTCCGACATCCCCGGGTTCCGGTGCGAGATCACGCTCCAGTTCACCATCGCCGTGTCCACGCCGTTCACCTCGAGGTCGCCGCGCTCGTGGACGAGGCCCACCGACTCGAGCTCGAGACCCAGCGTGTCGGCGACCGCCGCCGGTACGGCGTTGTCCTGGTCGTAGGGCACGTCGCCGAAGCCGCCGCCCCAGGCGTCGAAGCCCCAGTCCTGGGCGATGAGCTCGCCATCCACCTCGACGTAGCGGGGCCCGTTGTCCCGCATCCACGAGCTGTCGTTGCCGATGCGGTGCCAGGTGACGCCGGGCAGGTCACCGAGGCGGGCGCGGCCCGAGCTCTCCGTCGACCCGTCGGTGGCCAGGAGGTGGACGTCCTCGAACTCGGCGATGGCGAGGACGATGTCCACAAAGGAGTCTTCGACGGCGGCGCCCTCCCAGGCCTGGGGCCACTGGAGCCAGACAGCAGCTTGCGGCTCCCACTCGGCGGGCATGCGGCGGGTGGTTCCAGGCATCAGGTCCTCTTCGGGGGCGGCATCCGGGTTGCCGAAGCAGCCGAGGGTGGTCAGGACAATGAGGGCGACAAGGGTGCGGATCATGACGATCTCCTTTCTGCTCTCAGCCTCGGATCCGTTCCTGAACGCAACCTGAACTCCGGCGGACTTTCTGCGCGCGGGGCCCCGCACCTCCGGGGGTAGGGGCGCTCGGCCAGGCGGGGCGCTCTCGTAGGATGGGGCGATGCGGATCCTCCTCGTGGACGACCACCTCACCCTGCGTCGCGCGCTGGCCGCCAGTCTGCGGGCAGCCGGGCACGCGGTGGACGAGGCGGGGAGCCGCGGAGAGGCGGAGCTGGAGGCGGCGGTCCACGACCACGGCCTCATCGTGCTGGACCGGGGGCTCCCGGACGGAGACGGGCTGGACACGCTGCGCACGTGGCGCGCCGAGGGCGTGGTGACGCCCGTCCTCCTCCTGACGGCGCGGGACGCGGTGGCCGACCGGGTGGAGGGGCTCGACGCCGGCGCGGACGACTATGTGGTCAAGCCGGTGGACGTGGCGGAGCTGCTGGCGCGGGCCCGGTCGCTCTCGCGGCGCGGTCCGCTGACGAAGGAGACGGTGCTGAGCGTCGCGGACCTGGAGCTCGATCTGGCGCGGTCCCAGGTGCGACGGGGTGGCGTGCTCATGCCCCTGCGCCCCAAGGAGCTCGCGGTGCTGCAGGTGCTCATGGAGCGGAGGGGGCGGGTCGTGACCCGGGATCAGCTACGCGAGGCCTGCTGGGACGAGTCGCGCGCCTCGGACAGCAACGTGGTGGAGGCGGCCATCTCCGCCTTGCGCCGCAAGCTTGGAGCCCCGGCGCTGATCCGGACACGGCGGGGGCTCGGCTGGGTGCTCGATGGCGACTGACTCCCTCGGGGCAGCGGGGCGCGCAGACCGGCTGGCCCGCCGGATCGCTCGAGGGACGGCGGTCGCCTGGGTCGCCGGCGTCGCGGTGTTGACGGCGCTGTCGGTGGCGGTGGCGGCCTGGGGGACGAGCGAGCGGGTGGACGGCGAGTTGCGGGCCCACGGGGCCGCGGCGTACGGGCTGTCCTGGTTCGACGAGGACGGGACGTTCCACGGCGAGCTGCTCACGCGGGAGTTGGAGCTGCTCAACCCCGACATCGCGATCACGGTGTCCCGGGCGGACGGCGAGGTGGTCCTCGGGCCAGCGCTGGAGGGCGATGCGGAGCTGCTTCGGGTCGCGCTCGCCTCGCAGGAGCCGGCGTGGGAGACGTCGCGGGGGCGGCGTCGGCTGGCGCTCCCCACCTGGGACGATCAGGACCGGCTCGTGGGGGGCATCGTGGCGACGACCGGGACGGGCCCGATGCGCGCGGCGGTGGGGCGGTTCGCGCTGGCGGTGGGGGCGGTGGCGGTGCTCGTGTCGCTGTTGGGCGTGGCGGGGAGTCGGCTGTTGGCCCGGCGGGTGCTGCGCGCGTTGTTGGAGTCCATCGAGGAGCGCGAGCGCGTGCTGGCGGGGGCGGCGCACGAGCTGCGGAACCCGCTGGCGGCGCTGGTGGCGCTGGGGCAGAGCCCGGAGGCGGGAGCGCTGGCGGAGGTCGAGGCGACGGCGAAGGAGGCGGCGGCGCTGGTGGACCGGCTGCTGACCTGGAGCCGCATGGCCGACGCGGCGCCGCAGCGGGAGCCCCTGCGTCTGGACCTGCTGGTGGAGGCGCTGCTGGAGGACGGCGAGGCGTTCGAGGGCGAGGCGGTGACGGTGGACGCGGACCCGCGGCTGCTGAAGGTGGCGGTGTCGAACCTGCTCGGGAACGCGAGGACCCACGGCGGCGGCGTGGTGCGGGCGCGGGTGGTGGGCGCGGCCGTGGAGGTCGAGGACCGGGGTGGGGGCATCCCCGAGGCGATGAGGGCGCCGTTCACGAAGGGAGCGCAGTCGCCGGGCACGGGCCTCGGCCTCGCCCTGGTCGACCGCATCGCCGAAGCCCATGGAGGCCGGCTGGAGCTGGGCCCGCCGGTGAGGCTGGTGCTGGGCTGAGCCCACAACGAAGTTGGTGGGCCCGCTCGGGTTTGCACCCGAGGTCCGAGCTTGCTCGGACTGAAGGGACCCAAGTTCGACGGGTCCACAACGAAGTTGGTGGGCCCGCTCGGGTTTGCACCCGAAGTCCGAGCTTGCTCGGACTGAAGGGACCCAAGTTCGACGGGTCCACATCGAAGATGGTGGGCCCGCTCGGACTTGAACCGAGGACCGATCGGTTATGAGCCGACTGCTCTAACCACTGAGCTACGGGCCCGCCGAGGGGACCCTGCCACATTCGCGGCGCCGCCGGGGCATGCCCCGTCACGGTTCCGCCTCGGCCGCCGACGCGCTCGCGTACCTTCCCCCCGTCCGCCGAGCCCGAGGAGCCCCTCCATGACCGACCCCACCCCGTTCGAGCGCATCGGCGGCGAGCCCGGCGTCCGCGCCCTCGTCGACCGGTTCTACGACCTGATGGACTCCGAGCCCGAGGCGGCGCCCATCCGTGCCATGCACCCCAAGGACCTGCGCATGTCGCGCGAGAAGCTCTTCCTCTTCCTCGTGGGCTGGATGGGCGGCCCCCCGCTCTACGTGAACCGCTTCGGCCACCCGCGCCTGCGCGCCCGCCACCTGCCGTTCCCCATCGGCGACGACGAAGCCCGCCAGTGGATGTTCTGCATGAGCCGCGCGCTCGACGACCTCGAGGACCCGGCGCTTCGCAACTTCCTCGCCAGCGCCCTCGAACGCACCGCGCTCCACATGCGCAACCAGGGCGGGATGCAGATCGTGGGACCACCCCTGGGGCGCGACCGGTAGCGCCGCCCCCCGAGGTCACCCTGGCGTCACCTCCCTGCCCCGCGCGCTGGCCACCATCCCGCCGCCGCGTCGCCTTCGTCCAGACGCGCGTCGGGAGGCTCCATGAAGCTCGCAGGCACCGATGGTCGCAAGCTCACCGCCGAGTTCGTCGGCACCTTCGCCCTGGTGTTCGCGGGGTGTGGCGCGGTCGTCGCGGACGCCGCGACCGCCGGGGCCGTCTCCTCCGTCGGGGTCGCCCTGACCTTCGGCCTCGTCGTCTGCGTGATGATCTACGCGACCGGCCACATCTCGGGTGCCCACTTCAACCCCGCGGTCTCCGTCGGGTTCGCCGCCGCCGGGCGCTTCCCCTGGCGTGAGGTCCCCGCGTACGCCGCAGTCCAGTGCCTCGCCGCGGCCGTCGCCATCGGCCTCCTGCGGTTCCTGACCGGCGACGTCGGCACCCTCGGCGCCACCGTTCCGTCCGTCGCGCTGCCCCAGGGGCTCGCCTTCGAAGCCGTCCTGACCTTCTTCCTCATGTTCGTCATCTCCGCCGTCGCCACCGACCATCGCGCAGTCGGGAACATGGCCGGCGTCGCCATCGGCGGGACCGTCACCCTCTGCGCCCTCTTCGGCGGCCCCTTCACCGGCGCATCCATGAACCCCGCCCGGACCCTCGGCCCCGCGCTCTTCAGCGGCACCCTCGACGTCCTGTGGCTCTACGTCGCCGGCCCGCTCCTCGGCGCGGTCGCCGCCTCCCTGACCTACAAGGCCATCCGCTGCGACGTCGCCGACCCCTCCGACGCCGCGGGGTGCTGCTAGCCATCGAGTTCGTCTGGGCGCCTGCCGCAAGCGGCACCGGGTGTCCTCCGGGGTCGCGCAGTCGCGCTCCGTTCCGTGTCGCGGCGCGCTCGCGCGCCACGACACGGGAACCGGCCGCAAGCGGCCGCCCTCCGGCCCCCCTGGCGCGGCAACGCGGCCCCGACCGCCAACCCCTACCTCCGCTTCCGCCTCCACCCCGCGGGTGGCTCCGGGAACCGCGTCCTCCCGAGCGCATAGGGCAGGAGCCGCGCGATGTTTCGCGCGTCGTCGATGCCGCGGTGGTGCGTGCCGTCGAGCTCCAGCCCCACCCGCATGAGCGCCCGCGCCATCCCGAACCGCCGCTTCGTCCCCATCGCGTCCGAGAACGCCTGCTTGATGTTCAGGTGGTCCCGGCCGAAGGGCAGCTCCACCCCGTGGAACTGCGCGTCCTGCTTGAACTGCCCCCGGTCGTAGTTCCCCCACGAGGCGAAGAGCGGTCCTCCGCCGTGGGCCTCCATGAACCCCCGCAGCGCGTCGATCGCTTCCCGGAACCCCGGCGCTCCCTCCACGTCCGCCTGGACGATCGACGTCAGCTCCGTGCAGAACGCCGTCAGGGTCGGGTGCCGCACGGGGCGCACGAACGTCTGGAACTCGGCCGTCGGCCTCATCGTCCGGCCGTCCACGAGCACCGCGCCGATCTCGATGATCTCCGTCTGGTCCCGGGGCACTGCCCCGCGGTCGTCGCACGTCGCCTCGAGATCGATCACCAAGTAGTCTCGCTTGCTCATCATCCACTCCTTCGGCGCCGCCGTCGGCGCCTCGCGAGCGCACCGTCGCGCTCCTTCAGACCCTACGGAGCCCGCCCTCGTGCCGCCCGGACAGGAAACCGGACACGCCGTCCCCGCCGTTCCGGCGGACCCCGCCCGCGGGTTCGCCTGGAGCGACTACGTCGACTGGCTCGTCGCGGACCGGGGCACCCTCACGGCCGTGGCCGAGGAGCTCGTCGCCCGTCAGGGCTTCGCCGCCGACGTGGAGTCCGCGGAGCGCGGCCTCCGCCGTCTCCGCAAGCGCAACGCCGGCGGCGTCTGGGGCGAGCGCTGCCTGCGCGCCTTCGGCCTGCCGACCCCCGTCGCCGACCGCATCCGCTGGATGGGCCACTACCACTCGCGCTTCACCGACCTGCCCGTCTCCCTCGGGGAGGAGCTCCTCCGTCCCTGGCTGCGCCCCCCGACCTCCGAGAGCCCCGCCCGCGTCTGGCTCCTCCTCGCCCAGGCGAACCTCGCCATCCGACGCCGGGGCGACCCGTCCCCGCACCTCGACCAGGCCGCGCTCGTCCCCAACCCGCCCGATGCCGCGGCGTGCGAGCTCGCCCTCGTCCGCGCCTACCACCTCGAGCGTCGCGACCCGGCCGCCGCCACCGCCGCCCTCGACGCCGCCGAAGCTGCGCTCCCCGCCGACGGCCCCGACCGCGCCTGCCTGGTCGCCCGCCTCATCGACCAGCGCGCTTACCGGCTCAACAAGCCGCGGACCGGCGCCCCCGACCACGCCGCGGCCGCGGCCCTGTACGCCTCCATCCCCGCGGACGGGCCGCTGTTCGCGCAGGTCCGTCGCGGCAACGGCCTCGGATGGAGCCTGCTGCGCATGGGCCGTCCCGACGCCGCCGAGGAGCACGCCCGCGCCGCCCTCCGCGCCGCTGGTGACCTCGGATCGCTGCGCCTGCGCGCCATGTCCCTGAACCTGCTCGCCGCTGTGCGCGACGACCCCGCCATCCGCGCCCGCGCGAGCGCCATCGCCGCCCGCCTCGAGGACGAAGCCCTCGCCGTCCGCTTCCGCGCCTGAGCCCCCAGCCGGTCTCTACCCCAGCCGCCGCTCCAGCGCGTCCAGCACCGGCTCCAGGAAGTCCACCCCCGCTTGCTGTCCCGCGTTCTGGAAGCCGCCCGGGGCGAATACGTTCACCTCGACGACCTTGCGGCCCACCACGTCCAGCCCCGCGAGGAAGATCCCCCGGCGCGCCAGCTCCGGGCCCACCTTGCCCGACACCGTCTCCAGCGCCTCGCTCCACGCCGCCGGCGCCGGGGTCCCGCCCAGGTGCACGTTGCTGCGGAACTCTCCGGGGGCCGGGACCCGTCGCACCGCCGCCCGGTGGCCGTCCACCGTGATGGGCGCCCCCTCGAGCATGAGCACGCGCACGTCGCCGGCGGGCGCCTCGGGCAGGTACTCCTGGGCCACCACGTGCCCGTCGGCGAGCAGCTCGCCCGCCGCCGCCTCCAGGCCCGCCGCATCCCCCGCGTCCACCTTCACGACCCCGATGCCCCGCGTCCCCCACAGGGGCTTGAGCACCACCGGCCCGTCCTCGGCGTCCGCGAACGCGCGCAGGTCCGCCAGGGACGCAGACACCACCTGCCTCGGCCGCACGTCCTCCCCCAGCTCGAGCAGGAAGAGCTTGCTGCCCACCCGCTCCAGGCTCTCGGGGTCGTTCAGGACCGTGACGCCCTGGTCCCGGGCCATCACCGCGAGGTGCAGGGCCGCCTTGTGTTCCATCGCCCGGTCCGGGTCCCGCGCGGGGTTCGTCCGCAGCAGGAGCAGATCGCCGCTCCCCAGCTCCACGCGCGCCTGCTCCGCTCCCGGCGCCCGCGCCACGAACGCCGTCGACGGCTCGTCCGCCGCGCGCACCCCACGGCCCACGAGCCGTCCGCCGACCCAGGCCACGTCGGACACGCCCACGAACCAGGTCGGCCACCGCCGCGCGCAGCCCAGGCCGATGAGCGTGGTCGCCATGATCGGCGTCAGCTCCGGGACCTCGTTCACGAGGACGACGACCCGGGTCACCGGCCCGCCTCCTCTGGCGCGAGCCCCGCGCCGTCACCGCGACCGGGCCCGTCGCCCGCGCCGTCGCGACGCACGAAGCCGTGGTCCGTGCCGGCCGGTACCCCGAGGTGCGCGATGCGCGCCCCCGCCTGGCCCACCGGGTTCACGCTCTTGCCGATGACCACCGCGTCGTAGGGCGCCCGGTACTCGCGCACGAGGTCTCCGAACGCGTTCACCTGGGTGGCGATGAGCTCGCCCTCCTCGACCCGGTCCCGCACGTCCGGCAGCACCTCGAGGAGCCCGCCGCGGTCCGTGTAGAGCCACTTGCTCGACGAGCACATCACGGGGTCGGCGCCGTACCGCACCTGCCGCTTCGGCAGCATCCCGCGGGCCCCGAGGATGGCCCGGATCCCCGCCCGCGAGGCCTTGATCATCTTCTCCTGGAACCGCTGGGGGTTGCCGATCTCCAGCGTCACCGCCGGGACCCCGAGCGCCGCCACCGCCCCCCGGAGCGTCCGGTCGGACGGCGGGTTGTGCAGGATGATCTGGGGCCGGAGCAGGTACGCCATCTGGGCCGTCTCCGCGTGGTTCATGTCCGCACGCAGGTACAGGCTGTTCACGCGCCCGAAGCTGGCGGTGTGCAGGTCGATGAGGGCGTCGAACCGGTTCACGATGCGGTGCAGCAGCCGGTGGGCGTACAGGTCCGACAGGTTGCCGTCCGGCTTCCCCGGGAACCGGTGGTTCAGGTCCTGCCCGTCGTTGAACTCCCGCTCCTCGCGCAGCAGCCCCGGCACGTTCGCCACGATCACCGCGACCAACGTCCCCTTGAGGTTGTCCACCCGCAGGTCGCGGAAGAGGCGGTGGATCACCGGGATCCCATTCAGCTCGTTGCCGTGCAGGGCCGCCGTCATCCCGAACACCGGGCCCGGCTTGCGCCCCCGCGCCACGAGCACGGGGACCCGGATCGGGCGGCCCATCGCGTCTTCGACGAGCTCGATCGCGAGCCGGTGCACCACACCGGGTGCCAGCGACTCCACCTCGAGCGACTCCACCACCCGCGCGTGCGGGGCCTGGGGATGGCTCATTCGCGGATCTCTCCCACGAGCACCGGATCCGGGTTCATCTCCAGGAAGCGGCGGCGGCGGAACTTGCCCTTGCGGGTCACCAGGTGGTCGCACATGTCGTCGATCGCGGTGACCGCGAGGACGGTCTGCATGAAGCCCTCGATCAGCTCATCGAGGCCGATGCCGAGCTTGTTGAAGTCCCGCGAGTCCATGAGCATCAGCCGCTCGGCCTCGCTGGTCCACTCCCCCTCGCCCAGCTTCACCGACAGGTTCGTGCCGAGCATCTCCCAGCTGGACGTGCTTCCGTCGAAGTCACGGGTCAGCGGGGTGCGGGCCCGGCGCGCGTACACGGCCACCGGGAAGAACCCCTCGGGGCTCGCCCCCACCATGAAGCGCACGTCGGAGACGAAGATGCGGCTCTTGCGATCCGGCATCGTGCCCACGTGGTAGAGCCGCCCGTCGCGGCCCCGGCTCGACCAGCCCGAGTTGCCCACGAGCGCCTGCACGATGAACCGCGCGTAGCGGGCATCCAGCGCCTCGAAGGCCTCGAGCTCCTCGGGAGAGGCGATGGTCCACACGCCCTGGCCCGCGTTGGAGTAGGGGTTCTTCACCACCGCGATGCCGCCCATGCGGTCCACCCAGAAGGGGACCGTGTCCTTGCTCACGTCCCAGATGGTCTCGGGGACGCGCACCTGGAGGCCGGTCCCGCGGACCTTGGCGTTGAAGGCGTCGTAGGCCTTCGCGGCGAGCATCTTGTTGCGGCCGCCGGCGAGGCAGGCGAGGACCGGGTTGAGCAGCACCGTCTTCGTGACGGGCGGGATGCGCGTCCAGGGGCGCTGGGTCACGTAGCGGAAGGCGGCTCGGATCGGCAGCCACTCCCCATCCCTGCGCACCTCGAGGACCCCGTCGACCCAGCGCGCGTCAGGGTCTTCGTCTCCCTCGTAGAACGGGACGAGGTGGACCTCCTCGCCCGTCAGGTCCGCCATCGCCGCGGCGTAGCCCGTGGTCTCCATCGGGTTCTTGTCGTACAGCACCGCGAGGCCACCCTTCGGCAGCCCCCGTCGCTTCAGCAGCGGCAGGAACGAGCGCTCCAGGAGGCGCCGGTATCCGGCCTGCTCCTGCTCTTCGTCGATCCGCGGCATCGACTTCTGCCCCGACGGGCACGAGTTGGTCTCCACGACGACCATCCGGCGGACGCCGTGCTCGTTCGTGGCATGGAAGAGGTCGGCGCCCCCCCACCGGAACCACTTCGGCGCATGCGCGAGCGCCGCGTGGACGGCGTCGGGCTGGACCTCGGGATGCAGGTGGCAGTACCGCTCCGCGATCCGCTCGTTCCCCAGCGTGAGGAAGAAGCGGACCAGGGGGTGGATCTGGGCGTTCAGGACCTTGGGATAGAAGTGAGCGTCGGGCTCGAAGGAGCCGGTGCTCACCACACGTGCGGAGCGGGCCATGGCATGCCCTCCTCGTGGTGGCGGGGGTCCCGCCGCGCCCCGGTCTGGGAGCGCGCGCAACTTCTGCACCGTCCGCGCGGACAGCGCAATGGGGTTCAGCCGCTTTTCTTCGGGACCGTGTCCTCGAACGCGGCCGAGATGCGCGCGGCGGCCTCCTGGAAGACGCTCAGGGAGAGTCCGCCGGCCCCGGTCGAGGTCAGGGGAGGGGGCGCTGGTTGGGGCACGGCGCCCGGCTCGGCATCAGCCACATCGACGTCGCCCACGTCGACGTCGCCGGGGGCCTCGTCGCCGGCGTCCTCCTTCGCCCTGTCCGGGCTGGTGATGCGCTTGCCCGCGGCCATCCAGTCGGGCTCCGAGCGGTCGGGCTCCGAGAGGAACAGGTCTCGGAACATCCCCCGCAGCCCGCCCACGAGGCGCCCCAGCGGGCTCGCCGGGTTCGGCGGCGGGGGCGTCGCATGGGTCTGGGCGTCGGTGAGGGGGTCGACCGCCATAGGCTCGACGGCAGGCGTCGGCTGGACGTCCGGAGGCGGCCCGGGGTTGGGGTGCGGCGCGTCCTCCGGATGGATCGGCGCGAGGATCCGCAGGTCCACCGCCTGCCGGTCTGCCAGCTCCGGCGGCAGCGGGGTGTCGTCGAGGAGGACGGGGACGACCACCTTGGACGCGTCCTCCGCTGCCAGATCCGCCTCCAGGTCCACCCACTCGGACGCGGCGGCGTGGTCGCACCAGAACACGAGGACATGGCTCGCCGCCGACAGCTCGTCGATGAGCCGGTCCTCCCAGCGCTGGCCCGGGAGGATCCCGTCCACGTCCCGGAACACCGGAAAGGGGAGCGAGCGCAGGAGGCTCACCACGGGCGTGACGAGCTCGGAGTCCCGCCGGGAGTAGCTGATGAAGACGCGGACGGGGTCGGCCACGACGTCAGCGTCCCTCAGTTCCCGGCCCAGTACCAGTGGTAGCTGCGCGGGATGCCGTCGTGGCGGGAGACGTCGGAGAACTTCACCGGCTGGTTCGTTCCGCCCCGCTCGACGACGAAGTGGATGTGGCCGGTGAGGCTGTTCCCCACGTTGCCGACCTCGGCGATCTTCTCGCCGGCCTCGTACCAGCCGTCCCCGTCGGCGTCGGTCCGGACGATCGAGCCCTTCTTGATGTGCAAGTAGCGGGAGATCTCCTGTCCCCCACCCGACAGAGGGTGCACGAGGGTGACTTCGTTGTTCGACGTGCCCCCTCCGTGGCCGTCGTTGGTGTCAACCGCCGTGGTTCCCAGCTGCCCGCGCCGCGCCGCGACCACGTCCGTCCCGCACCGGAGGCGGAAGTCCCAGGCGTACTCCTCGCCGCCCTCGTGGTTGAAATTCGTGTTGTTGCCCTGCATCACCCAGGCGACCGACCCATCGGGGTAGGGGAGTCGGTACGACGCCGTGCCCGGGTACTTCGAGGTGTCGGGACCGCTGCCCACGAGCAGGATGGTGATCACCATCCACGCGATGCCCCAGACGCCGAACACGCAGAGCGGGACGAGCCACTTCGGCAAGGTGTCGAAGTCCTTGGAGTGCGCGGACGTGCCGCCGTGCTTCTGAACCTGCTTCGGCAGGGAGAACCACGCCCAGAACCCCCCGATGCACAGGATGAGGCCGCCCCAGTGGAGCATCGGCGAGATGTACCGCAGCCCGCACGACGCCATCGTCAGCAGCCCCCCGCCCCAGGCGATGACGAAGGCGACGATGGCGTAGGTGAGGAAGATGGGGCTGGACACGTTGACGAGCTTGTCGAGGTCGCCGCCTCCGTCTTCGATGGTCTTGCCCGTGCGGACGCCCCAGATGGCGTATCCACCGAGGACCCCGTACGCAACCAGCGTGAGGAGCACCCCCACGACCATCTCCCAGCCCGCGCCGACGAAGCCGGGCAGGCTGAGTACGAACGTCGGCCCCATCACGCACAAGGCGGCGGTGTGACACAGTCTCAGGTGCTTTGCGAGTGCGCTCATCGGTCCCTCCCACAGGTGTGGTGAGAGGGTACGCAAGACCCGATCTTCAATCCTGAGCGCCGGGCGCGCTCACGGGGCGTGCGGACGACGGGACGGTCCGCCGCTCAGCCGCCCTGGACGAACGCGCAGGCCCCCTGGCTCGTGACCCCCACGGACAACGTGTAGGACGCCTTGACGGTGGTGTCTTCCTCCGGCCGGCGCCCGGTGACGTTCGTCTCCAGGGTGAGGGACTGGCTGACCACGTAGTCCGTCAAGTCCACGTCCTCGACCGCGAAGTCCACCCGCGTCTGCCCCTCCGGGAACTCGTCCGCTGACGCCACCAGCTGGCGGGGGAGGTCCGGCCCCTCGACGTACAGCTCGACCGACTCGAGGAAGGCGAGGTCACCGCCCGCGGGGTCCACCACCTCCAGGGAGAAGACCGTCAGGGCCACGTCCTGGATGTCTCCGGGCTCCACGCCCTGGTTCTCGAGCTCGGAGGCCGACGTGATGTCCATCGACACGAAGTCGCCGAAGCCCATCGCCCCCACCAGCTCCTCGAGGATGGTCCCTTCGCCGACCACGGTCTCGGCCTCGCCGCTCACGTCGATGCTGATGAGGGTGCCGTCGCAGGCGAAGAGGAGCGCGCCGGCGAGCAGCCCGAGGGCGGCGCGGCGCGAGAGCATGAAGGAGTCTGTGCGGGACATGGGGTCAAGGTGACCGCCCCGGGGGATCGGCGCAACTGGGACTCACCGCCGGCAGTACCATCCTGGAGGTGGACGCCGCCGACGGCCGGACCTGCGTCCGGTCCGACCCGTCCGCCGTGGGAGGAGCCTGATGTCGTTCCGGTCGGTGATGCTCGTGGACGACAACCCCTTCGACAACGAGATCCACCGCCTGGCGCTGGTCCGCTCGGGCGTCGTCGCGGGGCCGGACGCGGTCATCGTCACCGAGGGGGGCCACGAGGCTGAGCAGCGGCTGCGGGCGGGTCTCGCCAGCCGCGACCCTTCCTACCCGCCGTCCCTCATCCTCGTGGACGTCCACATGCCCGGGATGAGTGGGTTCGACTTCGTGGAGACCCTCGCTGGCCTGAGCGAGGACGAGCATCCCGGGCTGCGGTCCTCGGTGGTCGTGATGATGCTCTCGACGGAGGTGCGGCCGTCGGACCGAGCACGCGCCGACGCCCTCGAGATCGTGCGGGGGTACACGCAGAAGCCCCTGACGAAGGCGCGGGCGCTCGAGCTCTCGGCCAGGTGGGGGGCCGACGGGGGCTGAGCCTGGGCTGCGGGGCCTCCTGCGGTGCGAGGCAGGTCGTGGCCTCAGCGGGCGAAGGCGTGCTTCAGGGCGAGGTGGGTCCGATCCCGCAGGGCGCGCAGCGCCTCGAGCTGGGCCGAGGTCATCAGGTCGCCACCTCCGCATGCGTCGTGGGCCGTCCGCGCGACCCGGGTGAGCTCCTCGCTCCCCGCGGACGCGGCCGTGCTGGCGATGCGGTGCAGCGCCCGGACCATGAGGTCGGCGTCCCCGTTGGCGACCGCGCGCTCGAGCCGCTCCATGTCCTCCTCGGTGCTTTGACTGAAGAGGGAGGGCACGTCCACCGCCGGCTCGGGGGCCGGGGAGATCAGGTCCATCAGGTCCGCCAGGCGTGCCGGGTCGAGCAGCGAGCCGCCGTCCTCGGCCATCAGCTCCCCGCGGGGTGGTCGAGCAGGCCGAGGATCTCGTCGGGGGTGGCGGAGACGGGGCCCGTCGCCATGAGCGGCGAGGCGTCGATGGCGTCCGCCTCCATCATCGCAACCACGGTCTCGAGGACTCGGGCGATGCCCTGCTGCTCGTCGGGTCCCAGGCGGTCCAGGTTCGCGGCGAAGCGGTCCTGGAGGGGGGACGGTGCGCGCTCCACGAGAGCTCGCCCGGCGTCAGTGACTTCGAGGAAGACCCGCCGGCGGTCGGCGTCGTCCCGGACCCGCGTGACGAGCTCGCGCTTGGCGAGGCGGTCGATGATCCCCGTGACCGTCGGCTGGGACAGGGAGACCTCCAGCGCGAGCTTCGACGACGTCCACGGCCCGTCGGTCACCAGTTGCCGCAGACAGACCAGCTGAGGGCCCGTCAGCTCGTAGCGCGTGGCGAGGCTGCGGCTGTAGCGGTCGACCGCGCGGGAGATGCGGCGCAGGGCCTTGAGGATGCGCTCGTCGATCGGGGGCGTCTCGACCATGGCCCGAAGATACCGGGGCGGGGGCCAACGTGGGTGACGTGGCCTGTTGGCGGACGTGAAGACGCCCGTTCCACAAAGGAAAACCTTGACGGATCGCATCGAAACAATTAGTGTGCGAAGCAATGAGCGCACCCCAGATGCGGCCGTGGTGCGGCGCAAGCGGCCCCACTTCGCCGAGCGTCGGCTCGGCTCCCAGAGCTTCAGCCAGATGTTGGAGGACGCGCGGGACCAGGGCCTGATGGCGCTCAAGCGCGACGCCCGCTCCGGTGGCTACCAGATCGTCGACGCCTGAGGGCGTCGCTCGTCGAGTGATCCCGCCTGGGTGCGTCCTGCACCCGGGCTCGACCTGATTGTTCGGCCCGTGGTGGGTCGACCCGAACCGACCCACTGCGGTCACACGCATGAAAGGAACCGATGTACCGGATCTACAAGGGAATCGAGCAGCACACGACCGAGAGCACCCGCTCCGCCGCCGTGGAGACGGCGCGAGCTCTGAGCAGCGAGTACCGGGGACGCGTCCAGATCCTTCGGGAAGACCACGCCGAGCGGCTCCGCTATAGCTCCGGCGCCCTGATGGAGTCCGAGCTACTGACGAGCTCGGACCGCCGTCGCGGCCGCAAGCTGGGCGTTGGGAGTACCCCTTGACCCCTGCGCACGTCAGTGAAGCCGAGGGCGACCTGTTCGTGCACACCCGCATGCCCGCGTGGGGTGTGGGGCTCGTGGTGGAGGACCAGCCGAAGCGCCGGAGCATCCAGTTCCAGGACGGCCACACCCGGACCTTCCGCAAGGGCTTCTATCACCTGCTCGAGCCCTGGAACGGCCCGACCGCTGCCCGCACCGAGCAGGTCGCGGCGAACCTGCGCGAGGCTCACGAGGTCCTCAGCGAGCAGGAGGTCGAGGAGTCCCGCCGGGAGGTGACCGTCTCCTTTGGGGACCAACTCCGTGCCTTCCGCGCGATGTACCCCGGGGGCTTCGGCGGCGACGCCTGGGTCGACGGACACCGCAAGCCGCTGGGCCGACGTCGGGCGAAGCGCCACGTGGACGACGTCCTGGCGGACGCGCCCCAGGTGCTCGCAAAGGAGGCCCTCGCGCCCCGCATCGAGGCGTCGGACTTCGTCGGAGTGGTCGAGTCCCTGGCGGATCTGCTCTCTCGGACCAGCCTCGCGAGCCCGAGCCACGACGTGAAGCCCCTGCGCAACCTGGAGGCCGAGGGCATCGAGCCCACCGCCCGCGGGCTGTTCGAGCTGCTCCACGGCGAAGGGGCCTACGCCGACCGGGTGGGACGCTGGGTCGTCACCCTCGGTCGAGTCGGGCTGAAGGCGACGTGGGCGATGACCTCGCTGCCCGGCGCGCTCGCCAACCCCGTCCGCCGGGGTGTGGTGATGCGGCGCTCGTTCACGGAGCAGGCCCGGATTCTGCGCACGTCGAACGGGATCGTCACTCCGTCGGCACCCGCCTGGCGGGTCGCCCAGTCCACACTGACGTCGGTCGAGGAGCGCCTGCGCTCCGAGGGCGAAGAGCCCCGGGATCGGGTGGACGTCGCCATGTTCATCGACCAGACGCTGCGGCCGAAGACGGTCAAGGCGATCGAAGGAGGAGAGCTCTGATGTCGTTGCGTTCCCTGCCCACCCGGAGTGGAGACGAGTGCCGCGCGCTCGCTGGTCGCCAGCGAGGCGGCGAAGACCTCGGCTTTTCCGATGCCTTCGTGGCCGCGTGGGCTCCGAAGGGAGCGTCGAAGCCGGCCGCCGCCAAGGAGGCTGCGAAGCCTCCGGCGGCGGCCAAGGCGGCGAAGAAGGCCCCCGCCGCGGCGGGGGAGCCGGTGCCGGCCGAGGCGAAGCCATCAAAGGCCGCGGCGAAGAGCGCTCCTGCGGAGAAGGCCCCCGCGAAGAACGCCCCCACCAAGAAGGCTGCGGCCAAGAAGTAATCACCAGCCGCCGCGCGATGCGCGACGAGGCGACCCAGCTCAGCCGAACGCCCGCCGACGGAGCATGACCGGCAGCCGCTCCGGCTGACCCTGGGGCAGGTCGTCCACCGGGAACGCGTTGTGCGTGTTCCAGAACACGACCCGCTTGCCCCGTAGGGACGGGTCCGCCAGGGCCGCGGCCATCGTCTTGCCCGAGTACGTGGGATCCAGCGGGATCCCCAGGGCCGCGAGCCGCTCCATGGCCGCGGTGGCCTCGGGCGTGACGACCCCGTACCCCGGCCCGAAGAACCCCTCCCGCACCTCGACGTCCCCCGCGCGCACTCCGCCGCGGGGGATGTCGCGTTCGTGGGACCGGAGCAGCTTGGTGGCGCGCGCCGCCGTCTGCGCGACGACCTTGGCGTTGCCCATCATCGCGGGCGTCACCCGCACCCCCACCACGCGCACGTCGTCCCAGCCCGCCAGCCCGAAGCCGACGAGCAGCCCCGCGTGCGAGCCGGTCGAGCCCGTGGGCACCACCACGACGTCCGGCCGCGGCAGCTCCCCCGCGTCCACCTGCTCCACGAGCTCCAGCGCCGCCTCGACGAACCCCAGCGTCCCGCGCGGGCTGCTCCCCCCGAACCACGTCGGATAGGGCGGCCGCCCTCGGATCGCCCCCTGGGCCACCCGCACCGCGAGCTTCAGCAGCAGGAGCCCCTCGTTGTTCGACGCGACGTAGGTCGCCCCGGTGCCCAGGCCGGCCCGCAGGGTCCGCCGGACGCCCTCGGTCGCCGGCTGCGGCGCCACCACGAGGGTCACGTCGAACCCCGCCCGGGTGCCGTGCACCGCCGTCGCCAGGCAGTAGTTCGACCCGTCGGCGCCGATGGCGATGACCTCCCGCGATCCCCGCGCCTTCGCGTCCCCGAGGAGCCATTCGAGCTTGCGAGGCTTGTTTCCGCCGTAGGGGGCGGCGCTGCGGCCGTCGTCCTTCACGAAGAAGGCGTCGGCGCCGGTGACGGCTTCGAGGTCGTCGAGGCGCCGCACCGGCGTCGGGCCGTCGAGCAGCGGATGGACCGGCAGGTCGAGGCGGGGGAAGCGCCGGAAGAGGGCGCGGTCGCGGGTCATCCGCGGGGCGCCCGGGCCACCTCGACCACCATCTCCGCGTACGCCATCGCCGCGGCCTCGCAGTCGGGCAGGGAGCCCGCGAGCCAGGCGCCGGCGAAGTTCGTCTCCGTCGGCGGCGCGAAGACCTTGACCGCCCGCACGTCCGCCGCCTTGAGCGCCGCGTCCAGCGCCACGGTCCCCTCGATGGGGGGCGCCACGAGGTAGGCCATGGGCTCGCCGGGCTGGAGCCCCGCCTCCGCCGACAGGTAGCGCCCCAGCGAAGTGATCACGTGGGGGAAGACCGCCGTGGCCCCGTCCGCGTCGGCGCCGTAGAAGCACGCGTCGTGCTCGAGGCAGCGGCGGACGGCCCGGAGCCCCTCGTCGATCTCCGCGGGGTCGGAGCTGGCGAGCACCCCGAGGATCTCGCCGCTGAGCGGTCCGCTGGCGACCCCCGCCCCCGCCCAGAAGGACCGGGCGAAGACCACGTCCACGTCGGCGTGCTTCGTGGCTTCGTCGAGGGCCACGAACAGGGAGTCGTCCTGGTCGCAGGTGACGAGCCCCAGCGCGACGTGCCGTGAAGGATCCGCCCCATAGGACGTCAGCAGCCCCTCGCTCGCGTTCGGGATGCGCCGCTCGGAGAGCAGCGTGGGCAGCAGCGGCTCGAGGATGCGGCTCACGACAGGTCTCCTCCCGTCTCCACCAGCGGCAGCCGGACCTGGGGTGGGCGCAGACCGCTCTCCACTCCGGCGACCCCCGACAGGTCGAGGTCCACGCCGGAGCGCCCCTGGGCGATCATCGCCGCCGCCAGATCCGCGAGGCGCGGCGCGGCCTCGGCCGGCGGCGTCCCCCGGTGGTGGATGTTGGACATCATGTTCCGGTCCCCGTCCGTGTTCCCTGGCTTCGGGTCGAACACGAGATACGCCGACAGGCCGTCCCCCGTGCCGAGCCCCGGCCGCTCTCCGAGGAGGATGGCCGCCACCTTCGCGCCCACCGCGGCTCCGATGGGGTCCTGCAGCCACACCCGCGCGAAGCGGGCGCACAGCGGGGCGCCGACGGTCAGCCCCCGGGCCCGGCACGCCTCCGAGAACGCCTCCAGCAGCTCCACCCCGCTGCCCATGCAGGCCACCGCCGACAGACCGTCCGCGAGGATCGGCTGCACGTCGACTCCCTTCGGCACGTCGTCCTCGGCGAGGCGAGCCACCGAGGCTTCGTCCAGGCGCCGCCCCAGGTCCGGCCGCAACAGGAACTCCCGGTGGTCGCGGACCTGGGAGGACAGCCCGATGAGGCCCTGCTCCTCGGCCCACCCGTCCGGCAGGACCTGGCCGACCGCCGCGTGGGCGACCGCCAGCTCCGCCTGGAACTGGAGGACCACCGAGGTCGCGTAGCGCGTCCCCACCCGGCCGATGCCCACCAGCGCCGTGGTGTGTGCGCTCGCTTCGCCCGCGAGGCGCGACCGCTCCCGGCGGCTCGGGAACACGCGGACCGGCGGGTCCGGGACCCGTTCCACGTGGATCGCCGGCGGCGCCGGGTCCGCCTCCCCGAGATCGCGCCGCAGAGCGGCGATCAGCTCGCGGGTGCGGCTCACGAGGTCTCCCTCAGCGGAGTCCTCGTCATCGCGGTCGTCGCCGTCACCGCAGCACCCCCACGTCCCCGAAGCGCGGCCCGGGCATGTCCCCGTCCATGATCCCCGTCTCCTGGAGCCAGGCGTCGAACTCGGGCGTGGGGCGCTTGCCGAGCAGCATCCGCACGCTCGGGACGTCGTGGTAGGAGGTCGACTGGTAGTTGAGCATGATGTCGTCGCCCACCGGCATGGACATGAGGTACGCGCAGCCGGCTGCTCCGAGCATGACCTTGAGGCTCTCGAGCTCGTCCTGGCTCATGGACGCGTGGTAGGTGAAGCAGGCGTCGCAGCCCATGGGCAGGCCGAGGAGCTTGCCCATGCAGTGGTCTTCGAGGGCCGCCCGGCTGATCTGCGGTCCGTCCTCGAGGTACTCCGGCCCGATGAACCCCACCACCGTGTTCACGAGGAACGGGGCATACCGCCGCGCGAACGCGTAGCAGCGCGCCTCCATCGTCACCTGGTCCGCGCCCTCGTGGGCGTCCGAGCTCAGCTCGCTGCCCTGGCCGGTCTCGAAGTACATGCAGTTGGGCCCCGCGCCCGTCCCCCGCTCGCGCATGAGCGCGTAGGCCTCGTCCATGAGCGCGAGGCTGATCCCGAAGGCCCGGTTGCCGCTCTCGGACCCCGCCAGCGACTGGAACATCAGGTCCATGGGGCAGCCGAGCTCCGCCAGCGCCTTCATCTGGACGGTGACGTGGCTCAGGACGCAGTGCTGGGTGGGGATGCGGTTCGTGGTGCGCAGGGCGTGCAGGGCCTCGAGGATCTCGGCGGTGGACTCGGGCGTGTCCGTCGCAGGGTTCACCCCGAGGACCGCGTCACCGCACCCGTAGGCGAGCCCCTCCCGCGCGGACAGCAGGATTCCCTGGACGCTGTCGGTGGGGTGGTTCGGCTGGACGCGGCTGCTGAAGCGTCCGGGCAGCCCCAGGGTGTTGTTCGCCCGCACCACCACCTGGCACTTCGCCCCCACCACCATCAGGTCGAGGTTGGACATGAGCTTGACCACGGCGGCGACCATCTCGGGCGTGAGGCCAGGGGAGATGGAGCGGATCATCGGCCCCGTCGTGGTCGTCTCCAGCAGCCATTCCCGCAGCTGTCCCACCGAGAGGTGTGCCACCGCCTTGTAGGCCGCCTCGTCCAGCGTGTCTTCCACCATGCGGGTGATCTCGTCGTCCTCGTAGGGGACGACGGGGCGCATCCGAAGCTGTTCGAGGGTGATGTCCGCGAGGACCGCGCGAGCGGCCACCCGCTCCACGGGGCTCCGCGCAGAGACCCCGGCGAGGTCGTCGCCGGACTTCGGGGCGTTCGCCCGGCCCAGCACCTCCTTGACGCTGCGGAACGTGAAGTGCTCGCCGCGGATCCGGGCCGAGAGACGCATGCGGCGCGAGCGTATCAGCGCTGCGCTGGTGGCCCCGGCGTCAGGGACGGGGGCGGCGGGGCGCGGGGTGGAGCGGCACCCCGGCGGGGGTCAGGCGGAGCGCGCCTCGGAGCCCAGCTCGTCGAGGCTCACGCTCCCGAGGAGGTCCCGGATCGTGGTCCCGGACTCCAGCGGGTGCCGCAGGTGCGCGTCCAGGTTGGGCTCGTAGTGGTTGCACCGCCCCTCCTTGCTGACCTCGAGGTACCCACCCTCGACGAGGTCGTGGACGATGCGCTGCACCGCGCGCTCCGTGACGTTCACCTTCTGTGCGATGTCACGCATCCGCAGGTCCTTGTCCTGGCAGATCAGCAGCAGCACGTGGGCGTGATTCGAAAGGAATGTCCAGGTGGCCATCGGTCTCTCTCGCTTGAGTTAGGGGGAGCCTAAGCCTCGCCCGAAAGTTTTTACAGGAAAATCTTGTCGTGTTTCAGAATTCTGGATATTCCTTTCGTGACTGTCCAGTCATCATTCGCGGGACCCGTCGTGGCACCCCGGAGTCGGAGGAAGAAGTCCCATGGATCCCAAGAAACTCTTCACGGAGAGCCTGGCGTCGGTCGTCGTGTTCCTCGTGGCTCTGCCCCTGTGCATGGGCATCGCGATCGCATCCGGCGCGCCGCCGGCGATGGGCCTGCTCAGCGGGATCATCGGCGGGATCGTCGTCGGCTACTTCGCCGGCTCCCCCCTCCAGGTGAGCGGCCCGGCCGCCGGCCTCGCGGTCATCGTCTACGAGATCATCGGCGAGCACGGCCTGATGGCCCTGGGCCCGATGCTCATCGTCGCCGGGCTCCTCCAGATGGTGGCGGGCAAGCTCAAGCTCGGGCAGTGGTTCCGGGCGGTCGCCCCCGCGGTCATCTACGGGATGCTCGCCGGCATCGGCGTGCTCATCTTCGCGTCCCAGTTCCACGTGATGGTGGACGACGTGCCTCGGGCCAACGGGATCCTGAACGTGATCACCATCCCGGTCGCGATCAGCAAGGGCGTGAGCTTCAACAACCCGGAGACGCCGCACCACCTCGCGGCGGCCATCGGCGTCCTCACGCTCTTCACCCTCGTCGCCTGGAACTTCGCCCGCACGAAGCTCACCGGACTCCTCAAGGCGCTTCCCGCGCCGCTGCTCGCCGTGGGCGTGGCGGTGGCCGCGGCGGCGATCTTCGAGCTCCCCATCGCCTACGTGTCCGTGCCCGACTCCCTCGGCGACTTCTTCACCTTCCCCACGCTCGCGGGCGCGAAGATCCTGCTGACCCCGTCGGGTCTCGGTGAGGCCTTCGCCCTCGCCCTCATCGCCAGCGCCGAGGCGCTGCTGTGCGCCGTCGCGGTCGACAAGCTCGTCGAGGGACAGCGCGGGGATCTGGATCAGGAGCTCTTTGCCCAGGGCATCGGCAACACCCTCGCTGGCGTCATCGGCGCGCTGCCCATCACGGGCGTCATCGTCCGCTCCACCGCCAACGTCGAGTCCGGCGCGACCACCCGCTGGTCGGCGGTCCTCCACGGCTTCTGGCTGCTCATCGCGGTCGCCGCGGTGCCGTTCCTCCTCGCGAAGATCCCGGTGTCCGCGCTGGCCGCCATCCTCGTGTACATCGGCTTCAAGCTGGTGAACCCGAATGTCTGGAAGCAGCTCATCGCGCGCGGCAAGGACGAGTTCGCCATCTACGTCATCACGGTGTTCGCCATCGTGGCCACGAACCTCCTCGAGGGCCTGATGATCGGCTTCGCCCTGTCGGTCGCGAAGCTCGCCTGGGGCTTCTCCCACATCGACCTCGCCATCGAGGAGGCCGACGAGGTCCCGCCGCTCGCGGGCGCCAACGGCGACCACCTCCCCCGCGTCGACGTGCGCATGAGCGGCAGCGGCACCTTCGTGGTGCTCCCGAAGCTCGCCCGCGCGCTGGACAAGGTGCCGGACGGCCGTGAGGTGCACGTCCACCTCGAGTCCGTCGACTTCGTGGACCACGCCTGCTTCGAGCTGCTCTCCGAGTGGCGCAAGCAGTACGAGAGCCGCGGCGGTCAGGTCGTGCTCGAGTGGGAGGTCCTGGAGGACCGGGGGACGTACCGCCCCGATCAGGTCACGAGCGACTCGACGAAGGCCGTCCCGGCCTAGTCTTCGCTCCGAAGCGAATCCCGGAGAGCCCGCAGCGTCCGCGCTGCGGGCTCTCTGCGTCCGGACCCGTCGACGGTGCGTCGGCGCGTCTCAGCGCGTGTCGGGCGCTTCAGGCCAGCCCGGCGAGGACGTCCAGGACCTCGTCGATGTCCTGCTCGGTGTGGGCCGCGTTGATCTGGAAGCGGATGGTCTGGTCCCCCTCCGGGACGACCGGGAAGTTCAGCCCCACCACGAGCACGCCGCCGGCCGTGAAGCCGTCCACCATCCGCTTCGTCTTCTCCGTGTCCCTCACCATGAGCGGCACGACCGGGTGGTCGCCGGGGATGCTCTCGTGGCCGAGGCGATCGAGCCCGGCGCGGAACTGGGCGATGCGGGCGCGCACGTTCGCCAGTCGCTCCCGTCCCTCGGCGCTGTCGGCCACGTCCACCGCGGCCTTCGCCGCTGCGCAGTCCGCCACCGACAGGGGGTTCGTGTAGATGTAGGTGTCCGCCTTCTGGCGCACGGCCTCCACCACCGCCTCGCTCGCCGCGACGAAGCCGCCGTTCACCCCGAACGCCTTGCCGAACGTCCCCACGACGATGTCGACCTGGGCGCCGCACATCTCCTCGGTGCCCCGCCCCGTGAGGCCGTAGGCGCCGATGCCGTGGCTGTCGTCGATCACCGTGACGAGGCCTTCGGCGAAGCGCTCCCGGTGGGGGGCGAGGATCGCGTTGATCTGGTCGACGGGAGCGCGGTCGCCCCGCATGGAGAAGACTCCGTCGAAGATGACGATGACGCGCTCGATGCCGTCGGGCACACCCTCGATGGCCGCCTTCAGGGCGTCCATGTCGTTGTGGGGGAAGATGGCCTTGTTCGCCGACGGAACGCGGGCGATGCGCATCGCTCGGATGATGCAGTTGTGGTTCAGGGCATCGCCGATCCAGAACGTCTTGCTGTTCTGCAGGGCGAGGGCGAGGCCGAGGTTCGTGGTGTAGGCGGAGTTGAAGATCTTCGCGGCGGGGCGGCCCATGAAGGCCGCGATGCGGTCCTCGAGCTCCACGTGAGCCGAGAATGTGCCGTCGATGAACCGCACCGCGCCCGGGCCTGCGCCGAAGCGGTGGGTGGCGGCGTCCGCGGCGGCGATGACGTCCGGGTGGTGGGACAGGGAGAGGTAGCTGTTCGAGTTCATGCGGATGAACTCGGTGTCTCCGTGACCGGCGAGCTTGTAGCGAGGGCCGCGGCCGCCCGCGGGGGGCACGTAGTCGACGATCACCCGCTCGGGCGCTTTCGCGCGCCCTTCGGCGTTCAGGGCGGCCACGTCACGGGCGAGTCCGGCGTCGAGCATCGAGAGCGTCATGGGTCCTCCTTCGGCCGCGGTCGGCGGCGGGCGCAGAGGGTATCGCGGCGAGCCCGTCCCGTTCCCGGGACAGAGGCGACTTCGTGGGTAACCGGCTCTGGGGACCGGGGTAAGGGAAGGAAAGGGTCAAGCACGAAACGGCGCGGGGATACACGCGACTTGCTGAGCGACCACAAAGTCACCGGGAGGTCCGATGGGGCGCCGCACGATTCTGTTCTCGCTCGCTCTCGCCCTCGTCGGGCTGTCCCCCCGTCTGGCCGAGGCATCCCCGTGGACGCTCCAGAAGAACAAGATCGCCATCTCGGCGGCGTTCGACTTCCAGTTCGCCCGGCGCGAGTGGCTGCCTGACGGTCGCTTCCAGCCGTTTGCGATCAACGGGCGCTTCTTCGGCGCGAACCTGCGCTTCGGGGCGCGGTACGGGATCACGGACCGGTTCGAGATCGGCGGCGGCATCCGCCTCACCCACCTCAGCTACGACGCGGACGAGCTCCTGCTGCCGGCGGAGGACCCGGACGGCGACCCGAGCGTGATCTCCTTCGACCGCCGCGCCACCGGCCCGGGGGACCTGACGCTGTACGCCCGCTACCGGTTCAGCCCCGAGGGGCGGTTCGCGGCGGCCGCGGAGGTCGAGGCGAAGCTGCCCACCGGCTATTTGGCGCCGGGCGGAACCTTCGTGGACGACGACCCGGGCAAGGGCGTGCGGGACGACGTCGCCCTCGGCGACGGGCAGCTCGACATCACACCGAGGATCCACGTGGGGTTCGTCCCCCTCGACCCCTGGTTCATCCGGCTGTCGGCGGGGTTCCGCATCCGGTTCTTCGGCCCGGGCCAACAGGTGGTGGGCGAGTTCAAGACCGGCGTGCGCCTCGGCAACCACGTGCTCATCTACGCCGGGGTCGACGGCGAGCACACGGTGAATCAGGGCAAGGTCATCGGGCAGACCTTCGTCACCTCGGACACGGACAGCTCGGGCGTCGAGCTCGATCCCGCCTCCATCGAGACGCTCGACCTGCGCCTCGACCGGTCCGCGATCCGGCCCGGCGGTGGCGTGCTCCTGCTCTTCAAGAACTGGGAGTTCGACGTGTCCTACCGGGTGGTCGCGTTCGGCCGGAACATCTCCCAGGTCCAGGCGATCACCGCCGGCGTGACGGTGCGACCATGAGGGAGGCTCCACGATGAACTCCCTGCGAGTCCAGGTCCGCCTCGACGGCCATCCCCTCGCGGGGTGCTCCCTGGAGCTGCCGGGGACGGCGACGACGCCCCTGACGGACCACGAGGGCTGGGCGACGCTCGAGCTGGAGCCGGGGCGCCACCGGGGGACGGCCCGATGGGCGGGGCGGACGATGGGGTTCGAGGTGGTCCACGCCGCCGGGCTCAGCTCGGTCCAGGTGGATCTGCGGGGGGAGGCGGGGGCGCCGCTCACGGACCCGTCGGTGCTCGCCGTCATGCCCTCGGAGCGGTACGTACCCCTGATGATGCTGGGCCAGGGCGGGGCGGGGGCGGTCTACCGCTGCCGCGACACGACGCTCGACCGGATCGTGGCGGTCAAGCTCGTGGCCGACGACGGGGTCTCGGGAGGAGCCGCCGGCTTCCTCGACGAGGCGCGGGCGCTGGCGCGGGTGGACCATCCGAACCTGCTGCGGGTCTACGACGTCGGCGAGGGAGACGGGCGCCCCTTCATCGTGGTGCAGAACGTGGACGGGCCCGACCTGGGCCAGCTCGTCCTCAGCGAGCGAGCCCTGCCTGCGTGGAGCGTGGCCGCCGCGGGGATCCAGCTGGCGCTCGCCCTCGACGCGCTGCACTCGGCGGGGTTGGTGCACCAGGACGTGAAGCCGAGCAATGGTCTGGTGGACAGCCGCGGGCACGTGTACCTCGCGGACCTGGGCCTGACGATGCCGCTGGAGAAGCTGTCGGACAGTCGGTCGCACGTGAAGGGGACGCCGGACTACATGGCGCCCGAGCACGCGACGGGCCAGCCCCTCGGTCCCGCGGCGGACATCTACGCCCTCGGAGGGACGCTGTTCCACCTCGCGGCGGGGCGGCCGCCGTTCGTGGGGCCCGATGTGCTGTCGCAGCACCTGAGCGCCCCGCCTCCGTCCCTGTCCCAGACGACGCGGGCGGCCCCGCGGATCCTGTCGAACCTGCTGTCGCGGATGCTCGCGAAGGAGGCGGAGGCGCGCCCCTCGGCGGACGAGATCATCGCCGTGCTGGCGCCCATCGCCTCGCTCGCTCCCGAGCTCGGGGAGACATCCTTCCTGCCGCGACTCCGCCGGAGCACCGCCGATCTGGTCGCGATCGACAGCGCCTCGTCCATCTCCGGGCCGGTGTACGCGCTGGCGAGCCAGCGGGAGGTCGCGTCGGGCCCTGCGCTCTCGCAGCCGGTGGAGCCGCCGCCCAGGGGCCGCGGTCCCTTGTGGGCGCTGGTGGGGGCGCTCGCCGTGCTCGCGCTCTTCGGGGTGTGGCAGCTGGGGCGACAGGCGGGCGCCCCTGGGGTGCCGGGGCCGGCCGAGCCGCTCGGGGAGGAGGCTGGGCCCGTGGACTCCGCGCTCCCTGAGGGGGAGGCAGGGTCCATGGATGCGGAGCCGACGCCGACGGAGCCCGCGGCGGAGGCTGGCGGAGAGCCCGACGGCGGAGAAGCGGACGGTGGTGAACCGACTCCGGAGGTGGCGCCCACGCCGTCGGCGGCACCCGCGCCCCCCGCGGTCCAGCCGCCCCGTCCCCGTCCGTCGCCGACGACGCAGGCGTCCCCGGCGCCGAGTCCCCGACCCGAGCCGAGGCGACGAGCGCCGGAGCCGACGCCGGAGCCCACACCGGAGCCGACACCGGAGCCCACGCCCGAGCCGACGCCCGAGCCGACGCCCGAGCCGACGCCCGAGCCCACGCCGGAGC
>ENA-OWNT01001079-OWNT01001079.1-seawater-metagenome-genome-assembly--contig:-NODE-1079-length-40251-cov-5.663962_pt1 | contig 40251 bp, 34 predicted proteins | sample MGYA00238136_ERZ651165 | MGnify/ENA primary metagenome ERZ651165 (study PRJEB26861, sample SAMN08777766) | seawater metagenome | isolation source: coastal seawater | place: USA: Florida | collected...
GCCTTGCTGGCCTTGTACCGAAAGCGGTTGATGAAGGCCTGGATGCGCTCCCGCTCCTCGGCCCGCTCCACCGATGCCTTGCGCAGCTGCTCGATGCGCTCGCGGCGGCCCGTCACCCAGGCGGTGTAGCCGCCCGCGGTGGAGTTGATGCCGCCGGCCCGGACCTCCACCGTCCGATCCACCAGACGGTCGAGGAAGTCCCGGTCGTGCCCGACGACGACGACCCCGCCCGGGTAGTTGCGGAGCTCGTGCAGGAGCCAGGTGCGCGTCTCGATGTCCAGGTGGTTCGTCGGCTCGTCGAGCAGCAGGAAGCTCGGGCGCTGGAGCAGCAGGCGCGCCAGCGCGATGCGGACCTGCCAGCCGCCCGAGAACGTCCCCGCGGGGCGCTCCCACTCGGTGGACGCGAAGCCCATCCCGGAGAGGACCCGCCCGACATCGGCCTCGATCCTGTAGCCGCCCCGGATCCGGAACTGCTCCTGGAGCGCGTCGGCGTCCTCGAGGATCACCAGCTGTTCCTTCTCAGGAAGCCCTGTCTTTTCCAACTGTTCGAGGAGAGCGTTCGCGCGCCGCTCGAGGTCCAGGACCGGCTCCACCGCGTCCCGCGCCTCCTGCCAGAGCGTGCGATCCGCGCTGACCTGGTGCTCCTGGGCGAGGTACCCGACGTCCTGCCCCCGGCTCAAGAGGATGCGCCCACCGTCGGCCTCGAGCCGCCCCACGGCGATCTTGAGCATCGTGGACTTGCCGGCGCCATTGCGCCCGACGATGGCGATGCGCTCCCGATCGTTCACCCGGAAGTCGACGTGATCCAGGATGACGCGCGGACCCAGCTGCTTGCTGATCCCTTCGAGCTGCAGCACGCCTCAGAGCACCTGGAGTCGGCGCGTGGCGACACTCTCGCGTCGATTCACGTTCCCGATCAGCGAGTTGGACACAGCCTCTTCGACGTGCACATCAACAAGCTGACCAGTCAGGCGCGGGGCGCCCGGGAAGCTGACCATCCAGTTCTGACCGATCCGCCCGGACAGCCAGTCCGGGTCCCGCTTCGACGGACCCTCCACGAGGACCTGCACCGTCTGCCCCACCCAGGCGGCGAGCCGCTCGTCCGTGATCCGACGCTGGAGATCCTGGACCTCCCGGAGCCGCCGCTTCTTCACCGCGACGGGCACGTCGTCCTCGAACTTTCGGACGGCGTGGGTGTCGGGTCGGGGGGAATACTTGAAGGAATAGATGAAGTCGTAGCGCACCGCTTCGAGCAGGCTGAGCGTGCCAGCGTGCTCCTCCTCGGTCTCCCCCGGGTAGCCGACGATGATGTCGGTGGACAGGGCGATGTCCGGCCGGGCGGCCCGGAGCCGATCGACCAGGTCGAGGTAGTGCTCCCGGGTGTGGCGGCGGCGCATCCGCTGGAGCATCGAGTCGGCGCCCGCCTGCACGGGCAGGTGGAAATAGCTCGTGAGCTTCGGCTCGTCCCGATACAGGGCGATCAGCCCCTCATCCAGATCCCACGGGTTCGACGTGGTGAAGCGGATGCGGGCGATCCCCTCGACGGAGGCGGCCTGGGCGAGCAACTCGTGGAACGGGGGCTCGGTGCTCTTCTTGAGCCCGTAGCTGTTCACGTTCTGCCCCAGGAAGGTGATCTCCTTGACGCCCCGGTCGGCCAGGCGCCGGACCTCCTCGATCACGTCGGCGGCCGGTCGGGAGACCTCGCGCCCGCGGGTGAACGGGACGATGCAGAAGGAGCAGAGGTTGTCGCAGCCCTTCTGGATGTTCACGAACGCGGTCACCGACTCGCCTTGAGCGACGACCACGTCGTTCACGAACGGATAGTCCTGCCGGTCGAGCTGCTCGGTCGCCAGCTCGCGCGCGCGGGTGTGACGGATGTCCATCACGAGCCCCGGCAGACGCGGGATCGCGTCCGGCCCCATCACGAGGTCCACGAGGGGGAACCGGCGCAACAGATCGCCCTTCGCCTGCTGGGCGTAGCAGCCCGTGACCCCGATCACGAGGTCCGCGTTCTTCTTCTTGAGGTGCTTGTACCGCCCGAGCAGCGAGCGGACCTTCTGCTCCGGCTTCTCGCGCACCGAGCAGGTGTTGATGAGGATGACGTCGGCCTGGCCCGCCTCCGGCGTCGCCGCGTACCCGTCCCCTTCGAGCAGGCGCAGCATCTTGCCGCTGTCCAGCTCGTTCATCTGGCAGCCGAAGGTCTGGATGAAGACCTTCGGCGGGGCGGTCACTTCGCCCACTTCTCCTCCTCGAAGGCCGACAGGTCCGCCTTGCGCTCGAACCGCTTCACGAACCCGACCAGCGTGCGGCCGTGACCGACCTCGAGCCAGCGGTCCACGCCGTTGTCCTTCATGGCCTGCATGGTCTGGAGCCAGCGCACCGGCTTGCTGACCTGCGCCACGAGGTTGCTGCGCACGCTGTCCGCGGAGGCGTCCGCGGTCCACGCGCCGGTGACGTTCGGGACGTAGGGAACCGCCAGCGGCTGGATGTCCGTCTCCGCCAGCGCGGCCGCGAGCGGGGCCTCGGCGGGGCTCAACAGGCTGCAGTGGAAGGGCGCGCTGACGTTCAGCTCCACGCCCCGGCCGCGGAACTCCGACGCCAGCGCCACGGCGCGGCGCACCGCCTCGGTGTTGCCCGCGATGACCGTCTGTCCGAGCGTGTTGAAGCCGGCGGGCTCCAGCACCTGGTCCTCCGCGGCCTGCGCGCACAGCGCCTCGATGGTCTCCACGTCCTTGATGAGGAGGATGGCGGCCATCGTGCCGACGCCAACGGGGACGGCGCTCTGCATGGCCTGACCGCGCAGTCGGGTCAGGCGCACGGCGTCGGCGAACCCGAGGGCACCCGCGCACACGAGGGCGGAGTACTCGCCCAGGCTGTGGCCGGCCACCACGTCCGGCTCCAGCCCCTCCGCCTGCAGCACCCGCCAGTACGCGACCGAGACGGTCAGCAGCGCCGGCTGGGTGTTCTCCGTCCGGGTGAGGTCCTCCATGGGACCGTTGAGGATCACCTCGGACAGCTTGCTCCCGAGGGCCTCGTCGGCCTCCGCGAAGGTGTCCTGCACCAGGGCCGACCGGCCGAGCCAGTCCGCCCCCATCCCCACACTCTGACTCCCCTGCCCGGGGAACATGTACGCAGTGGCCATCACTTCACCTCGATCTCGACGCACGCGACGCCGAGCAGCTTCTCGTCTTCACCCTCGCACTGGACCTTGCGGTGCATGGCGATGCCGTGCAGTCCGATGTAGTCGTGGGTGTAGGGCATGAACCAGCGCAGCTTGTCGCCGCTCTTCTCGACCGTCTCGACGTTGCGCGCGTCCATCGCCTGGCCGTCGGTCCAGACGTCGAAGCGGGCCGTGCAGCCCGGACCGACCTCGCCCTGGGACCCGTAGGCCGCGATCGTGGTGTCGCTGGAGTGGGTCACGCCGGGCTTCGTCGGCGCCTTGCTCCCCTTGGCGTTGCTCCAGCTGCGGGCCGCCTTGCCCCAATAGAGCCGCTCGGTGCACGGCTCGTAGTCCCGGCTCGCGAGCTCGGGAAACGACGCGAACCGCATCGGGGGCTCGGGGCTCTTCGTCTCGACGCCGCTGCCGTCCACGGTGCCCGTGGTGACCTCGATCCGGCAGTCGTTGGTGAGGGTGGCCCAGGCGCGGAAACGGGTGCCGCTGCCGGGCTCGGTGAAGACCGCCGTGTCGTTGCTCGTCTTCTCGCCGACCGTGCCGTAGCGGGCGTGCCCACCGGGGACCCACTTCGCGGTGAGCTTGCCGTCCGTCGACGCGAACAGGACGCGCACCTTCGGGTTGATGCCGTTCTCACCCTGCATCTTTCCGTACGAGCCGGACATGTCATCGAAGTTGGTGTCGCCGCAGCGGTGGCGGACGATGACTTCAGGCTGGTTCCCGGCGGTCGGCATCTCGATGCAGCCGGCGAGGCCCAAGGCGCCCAGGGCGAAGAGGATCGGTCGAACAGTCATGCAGGTCTCCTTGCGCGCGGAGGGTGATAGCAGAAATCGCGAGGACCGCGGCAACAGCGGGCTGGAGGGGCTGGCGCCGGGCTGGCGCGCGGCGTGGGAATTCCTCCCGCTGTGGCCTTGATCGGACGGGTGCGCTTGCGTCCGGCAAGAAATGTGGATCCCCCCTGCGTTTCTCCATTGACACCCCCTCGGGGATCCGGGCACAGTCCGATCGTCCGGTTTCCTCTGGTAGAAACTGCCAACACGGGCGCGGGGCCGAATCGACACCAGTCGATCGGCGAGCAGCGGTGGAGATCTCCACCCGCAGCGACCGCCCGGCAGAGCATCAGAGGCACCCGGCAGCGCTGCTGTGGATGTGGAACCGGGAGCTCGCTGTGCTCCCAATGCTGATGTGAGACAACACCGTGTTCAACGCACTGTTCGGAATGTTCTCCAAGGACATCGCGATCGACCTGGGGACCGCCAACACCCTGCTCTACGTCAAGGGCAAGGGCATCGTGTCCAACGAGCCGTCGGTCGTCGCCGTCGCCACCACCCGCTCGGGCAACCAGAAGGTGGTCGCGGTGGGGCACGAAGCCAAGGAGATGCTCGGCAAGACGCCGGGCGAGATTCGCGCCGTCCGCCCCCTCAAGGACGGGGTCATCGCTGACTTCGCGGTGACCGAGGCGATGCTGCGCTACTTCATCCAGAAGGCGCACAACCGCTCCACGTTCGTGAAGCCGCGGATGGTCATCTGCATCCCCTCGGGCGTCACCGTCGTCGAGAAGCGCGCGGTGCGGGAGTCGGCCGAGAACGCCGGCGCCAGCGAGGTCTACCTCATCGAGGAGCCGCTGGCCGCGGCCATCGGGGCCAACCTGCCCATCACCGAGCCCAGCGGGAACATGATCGTCGACATCGGCGGCGGCACCACCGAGGTGGCCGTCATCTCGCTCGCGGGTGTCGTCACGGCCGAGTCGGTCAAGGTCGGCGGCGACAAGTGGGACGACGCGATCGTCCACCACGTCCGCAAGCGCCACAACCTGCTCATCGGTGAGCGCACCGCCGAGCGCATCAAGATCAGCATCGGCAACGCGCACCCCGCCGCCTTCCCCGAGGGGGTGGTGGAGTTGAGCATCAAGGGCCGCGACCTGACGGTCGGCATCCCGAAGGAGATCACCATCAGCAGCGACGAGATCCGCGAGGCGCTCGAGGAGAGCGTGGGCGTGGTGGTCGATGCGGTGATGAACACGCTCGAGAAGACGCCGCCCGAGCTCGCGGCCGACATCGTCGACAAGGGCATCGTCCTGGCCGGCGGCGGCGCGCTGCTCCGGGGTCTCGACCTGCTGCTGAGCGAGCAGACGGGCCTGCCGGTGGTGGTGGCGGACGAGCCGCTCAACGCGGTGGCGGTCGGCTCCGGCAAGGTCCTGGAAGAGATGGACCTGCTCCGCAACGTGATGCTCAACTGACCCTTTCTGCGTCACGCACCATGTGACTGATTCCAGGCCTCTTTCCGGGAGCGCGCATGTCGCGTCCGGCCCTCCGCGCAGCCGTCCTCCTCGCCCTGCTGGCCGTGCTCGGCTGGCACGTGCACGCGCGGCTGAAGCCCGAGGCTGATCTCAACGCCGCGGACCACCTCCTGCTGACGGTCACGGGCCCGGTCCAGGGCGCGCTGACCTCTGCCGGCGACAGCGTCGGTGGCTTCTTCTCCGGCTACTTCGCCCTCGTCGGGGTCGCGAAGGAGAACGAGGCCCTTCGCTCCGAGCTGGCCATCGCCCAGGCCGCCGTCGCCGAGCTCGACGAGCTCCGCGCCCAGAACGACCGCCTGCGCGCGCTCGCCGAGCTGAAGGAGCGGGCGCCGGGCCGCACCATCGGGGCCGCCGTCATCGGACGCGGCACCTCCGCCCGCTTCCGCACGCTGCGGGTCGATCGGGGAACCGCGGACGGGCTGGAGCCGGGGATGGCCGTGCTGGCTGACGCCGGCGCCGTGGGCCGGATCCTCCGGGCCAGCGCCCACTACGCCGATGTCCTGCTCATCACGGACGGACTGTCTGCCGTGGGGTCGATCGTCCAGCGCTCCCGCCTCCGCGCGGTGGCCGCGGGCGACGGCGCAGACCTGCTCGAGCTGGGCTACGTCCGGCGGGCGGATCTCGCCGGCGTCGCCGAGGGCGATCTCATCGTCACCTCCGGCGAGGACGACGTCTTCCCGGAGGGCGTCCCCCTCGCCACGGTCGTCGCAGCCCAGGCTCCCGAGACGGGCCTCTTCGTGGACGTGGATCTCGAGCCCGTCGTCGCCCTCGACAGCGTCGAGGAGGTCGCCATCGTGCTGGACCCGGGCGCCGGGCCCTATCCCCTGCTGCCCGAGGTCGCCGAGGAGTCGGAGTGAAGGCCGCGCTCCTCCTGCCCGGTGAGCGCACGCGCACCGAGATCCGCCCCGGGCGCGCGGTGGGCGCCGCCCTCGCCGGCACGATCTGGTTGCTCCTGCAGTCCTCGCTCCTGCCCCAGCTTGGACTCGGCAGCCTGCCGTTCGACCCGCTGCTGCCGCTGGTCGCGGCCTTCGCGCTCGGCGGCCGCGCCTTCGAGGCCTGGGCGCTGGCGCTCTTCCTCGGCTACCTCGCCGACTTCTTCGGGGGGGTGAGCTCGGGGCGCGTCCTGCTTCGGTATGCGCTGGTGGTGTGCATGGCGTTGCCGCTGCACGGTCGGGTTGTCTTGCGGGACCGGCTCGTGCCCGTGTTTGGCGTGGCGCTCTGCACCGCCGCCGCCGGCACCATCCTCCTCGTGCTGCTGACCCTGATGGGGGCGGAGCACACCGCCGACTGGGCAAAGGTGCCCATCGAGAGCATCGGGACCGCCGCCGCTGCCTTCGTGTGCTGGCCCCTGTACCGCCGCATCGCGGGCTGGGAAGACGACCGCCTGACCCGCGCCCGCCGGAGCCTGCTGTGAGCCGCGGACGCCGCATGGGCGGTGTGGTGGGCACCCGGAGCAAGGCCGCGACGCCGAACCTGCGCCAGGACGCCCGCCCGCAGGATCTGCGGGACCGGCTGTCGGCCTTCGCGGCCCTGATGCTGCTCGTGCTCTGCATCCTGCTCGGGCGGCTCTGGGTGCTGCAGGTCGTGCGCGGCGAGGAGTACAGCAACCAGGCCCAGTCCAACCACCTCAAGCAGCGCGAGATCCCGGCTCCCCGGGGAGCCATCTACGACGCGCACGGCGAGCGGATCGCCGAGGTGCGCGCCTCCTTCGATCTCGTGGTCTCCCCCCGGGACGTGGAGAACGTGCCAGCGGCCCTGCGTCCGCGGCGCTCCGAGGTCCCCGGCGCGGACGGCGGCTCGGGCGAGGACGGCGACGGCGACGCGGGGCTGCTCGGCGGGCCCCTGCTGGACGACCCCTGGACGATCGAGGAGAAGACCGACGTCGCGACCCTCGCGGAGCGGATCGCGCCGCTCCTGGACGGCACCACGCCCGACGAGATCCTGGAGCGCTGGGACGAGGCGCGGAGCATCTCCCGCTGGCGCCACGCCACCCTCGCCACGGACCTGTCCATGGACGAGCTCGAGCGGGTGCTCGCCCACCGGCCCCGCCTCCCCGGGCTGAGCATCGTCACCCGCCACCGCCGCAGCTACCCGGACGCCGGCCTGTTCGCGCACCTCGTCGGTTACCAGCGGGAGGTTCGCAAGGACGAGCTCGAGGCGCTGCGGACCCGGTACGCGGAGACCGAGCACGGCATCGACTGGTACGAGTCCGGCGATCTGATCGGCAAGTACGGGCTCGAGTCGGCCTTCGAGGAGTGGCTGCACGGCACGGACGGCACCTACTGGGTGCAGGTGGACGTGCACGGCCGCGAGCTCGGTCGGTCCGCCCCGCCGGATCAGCCCGGCGCGGAGTACTTCCGCAGCATCGCCCACTTCCTGGACCGCTCCATCATCCCAGAGATCCCCGGGCACGACCTCCACCTGACGATCCGCAAGGACCTGCAGCAGCTCGGTTCGGACCTCTTGGGCGAGGAGAGCGGCTCCGTCGTGATGATGGAGACCGACACCGGCCGTGTTCTCGCGCTGGCCAACGCCCCGACCTTCGATCCGGAGCTGTTCAGCAGCCGCCTGCCGCCCGAGGTCTGGCGCGCGATGCAGGAAGACCCGCAGCGGCCCATGGTCGACAAGTCCCTGCAGGGGGTCTATCCGCCCGGATCCACCTGGAAGATGATCGTCGCGGCGGCGCTCCTGGGCAGCGGGACCTGGGACAAGGAGACCACGGTCAGTTGCCATGGCTCCCACAAGGTCGGCCGGCGCGCGTTCCGCTGCTGGAACCGTCGTGGCCACGGCACCGTCAACCTGGAGACCGCCCTGCGGGGCTCCTGCGACGTCTACTTCTACCGGGCCGGCCTGGCGATGGGCATCGACACGGTCGCGCAGTACGCCTCCATGTTCGGCATGGGAGAGCCCACCGGCATCGGGATCAACACCGAGTCCGGGGGCCTGAACCCAACGACCGCCTGGAAGAAGCGTCGGTACGGAGGCAAGCGCGGCTCCGCGTGGACCGGCGGTGACACGGCCTCGGCGGTCATCGGTCAGGGGTACACGCTGGCGACGCCCATGCAGCTCGCGCAGATGACCGCCGCGTTGGCCAACGACGGGCTCGTCTATCGCCCGCAGCTCGTGGACCGGGTCGTGGCGCCCGACGGCACCGTGGTGCACCGCGGTGAGCCGGAGATCGTCAAGACCGTCGACCTCGCGCCCGAGCACTTCGACGCCATCCAGGCCGGGATGTACGCGGTGGTGGAGCAGGTGGGCGGCACGGCGCGACGCCAGCAGCTCAAGCACCTCGCGTTCGCCGGCAAGACCGGCACCGCGCAGGTCGTCCGACTCGGGAACTCCAACAAGAAGAAGTTCCGTGATCACGCGTGGTTCGTGGCCTACGCCCCGTACGACGATCCGGAGGTGGCGGTGGCCGTCCTGGTGGAGCACGGCGAGCACGGATCGACCGCCGCCGCGCCGATTGCGCGGCAGATGTTCGAGCTGTACTTCAAGGAGCGACTGGAGCAGGCCAGCGTGGACGGCGTGCGCATCGGCGATCCCGCGCGGCCCGCGCTCGAGCCCCGGCCGGTGACGCCCGTGTCTGGCCCGGAGGAGGCGCGATGACCGACATCGTGGTCCGCAAGAACGGGCGCTACATCGACTGGCCGATGATCGCGGCGACGGTCGGGCTGCTGGTGATCGGCCTCGTGACGCTGATCGCGGCGACCACGAGCCCCCTGTCCGACGAGATGGCGCCGACCGTCCTGCGCCAGGCCACGTTCATGGGCGTCGGCCTCGTCGGGATGACGGTGCTGGCGTTCTTCGATCCGCGGCTCTACGAGCGCAGCGCGTACCTGTTCTACGGCGTGGTCGTGGCGCTCCTGCTGCTCGTGCTCCTCGTGGCCCCGACCGTCAACGGGTCCCAGCGCTGGCTGCCCCTGGGTGGATTCCGGCTCCAGCCCTCCGAGCTCGCCAAGATCGCGCTCGTGATGGCCACGGCCCGCTGGTTCTCGACGCGGCCGCGGGAAGACGGATGGGGCATCAAGGAGCTGCTCGTCCCCGCCGGGATGTTCCTGCTGCCCATGGCCGCCCTGACCTTCCTCGAGCCGGACCTCGGCACGACGTTGTTCCTGTGCTTCATCTTCGCGGGCATGGCGTTCGTCGTCGGCCTCCGCTGGCGGACGATGGCGGCGCTCATCCTGGTCGGCGTGATCGCCGCACCCATGGCCTACCAGTTCGTGCTGACGGACTACCAGCGCCGTCGCGTGGACGTGCTGTTCGCTCCGGACGCAGACCCGGGGGGCAAGGGCTACCAGGCCATCCAGGGCAAGTGGGCCATCGGATCCGGCGAGATGTGGGGCAAGGGCTGGCGCCAGGGCACCCAGGGGCGCCTGCGGTTCCTGCCGGAGCAGCACACGGACTTCATCTTCAGCGTGTACGCCGAGGAGCGCGGCTTCGTGGGGTCGTTCCTCCTCCTCACGCTCTACTTCGGGCAGATGCTGCTCGGGCTGCTGGTGGCGTGGAACGCGCGGGACCGGTTCGGGTCGCTGCTGGCGTCCGGGGTCGTGACGATCCTGTTCTGTCAGGTGTGCATCAACCTGGGGGGAGTGCTGGGTCTGCTGCCCATCACAGGCGTCACCCTTCCCTTCATGTCCTACGGCGGAAGTTCAGCGATGACCTTGCTTTTCTCTGTTGGACTCCTGCTCTCTGTGAGCATGCGCCGGGTCGGCTCCGCCGCCTGAGCCCCGAGGGCGCGCCGGCGCGCTCTTGACGCGATCGACCCCGGTCACCTAGCTTCCCGCGGCCGCGCGCGAACAGATCCGCGTGCGCCATCCCTCAGAGGGGCTCCATGCTCGACTTCATCAGGCGCAACTCAGACAGCGCCGCCGTCAAGATCATCCTCGGCGTGCTGTCTTTGACCTTCGTGTTCTTCTTTGGCAGCTCTGCCCTCTTCGGCGACCGGACGGAAGTCTGGGCCGAGGTGAACGGCGAGCCCATCCGGGACGTGGAGGTCACCCAGGTGGTGCGCAACCGCGTCCGCCAGCAGCAGCAGTTCAACCCGGACCTCGGCGACGAGGACATCGCGCGCATCCGCCAGCAGGTGCTCGATCAGATGATCGAGGAGCGGCTGATGCTCCAGGCGGCCCGGGACGAGGGCATCGTCATCTCCGACAAGGAGGTGCGCCGCGCCATCATGGAGAACCCCAGCTTCCAGAACGACGAAGGCAAGTTCGACGCCGAGCTGTACCGGAAGATCATGAAGCGCAACAACGCGCAGTCCTACGAGCGGGACGTGCGCGAGAGCCTGCTCGTGCAGTCCGTGACGGACTTCATCCGGCGCTCGGCCCGCGTGTCCGAGGCCGAGGTCAAGGACGCGTTCGTCGAGGAGGCGAGCAAGCGCGAGGTGGACTTCATCCGTGTACCCACGTCCCTGTTCAAGGACGAGGTCGTGGTCTCGGACGAGGACGCCACCGCCTGGGCCGTCGACCACGACGCCGAGATCACCGACCGGTACGACCGGGACTACGACACGAAGTACAACCTCCCCAAGAAGGTCCGCGCCCGCCACATCCTCATGAAGTACGACGAGGACGCCGGCGACGAGGACAAGGCGGAGGTCCGCGGCCAGATGGAGGCCGTGCTCGCCGAGGCGAAGGCCGAGGGCGCCGACTTCGAGGCCCTGGCGAAGAAGTACTCCGAGGATGGCAGCGCGTCCCGCGGCGGTGACCTGGGCCTCTTCGACGACAAGCGGATGGTGAAGCCCTTCACCGAGGCGGCGTTCTCGATGGAGGTGGGCCAGGTCAGCGATCTCGTGGAGACGCAGTACGGCCTGCACATCATCAAGGTCGAGGAGATCCAGGAGGCGGAAGAGAAGCAGCTCGCGGACGTGAAGCTGGAGATCGCCAAGGAGCTCATGAAGGACGAACGGGCTCCCGAGCTCGCGAAGGCCCACGCTGAGTCTCTGCTCTCGGTGCTCAACGGTGTCGTGACGGGCGAAGAAGCCGATGCGCTCCTCGCTGAGAAGAGCCTGACCATCCAGAGCTCGGGCGAGTTCAGCCGCAAGGACCGCCGCATCCCGAAGCTGGGTGTGAGCAAGGACGCCCTCAGCGCCGCCTTCGCGCTGGCCACCGTCGGCGACGTGACGGCCGAGGCCGTCGACCTGGGCACCGGGTACGCGATCATCAAGCTGACCGCGTCCACCGACGCCGACCTCGCCGCCTTCGAAGAGAAGAAGGAGGAGATCCGGGGTCGCCTGCTGCGCACCAAGCAGGTGCGGGCGGTGACGGCGTGGCGCGACCAGATCAAGGCCGACGCCCGCATCAAGATCGCCGGTGGGGTCTGATCCCCGGACCTGATCGTCCGGCGGGGTCGCGAGCGGGCCCGTCGCGCCCTAGGATCGCGCCGTGAAGAACGGTCGCCTCCTCGTCTTTCTCCTCGTCGTCTTCCTGATGCTCGTCTTCGTGGGCAGCATCGTCGCCATCGTGGTGATGCTCAAGGGCGGCAGCGGCCCCGAGATCGGAGACGAGACCGCGCTCGAGATCCGCCTCGGCGGCCAGATGCCGGACCAGCCCGCGCCCGAGCAGCCGCTCCCGGGCTTCGGCTCCACGCCGCTGTCCATCTTCGAGGTCGACACCGCGCTGAAGCGCGCCGCGGCGGACGACGGCATCAGCCAGCTCCTGATCCTCATCGATCCGCTGGCCATCGGGTACGGCAAGGTCGCCGAGCTGCGCGACATCATCGAGCGCTTCAGCACCGACTCGGACAAGCCCGTCACCTGCTGGATGGAGGTCGCGAGCAACAAGGAGTACCTGCTCGCCACGGCCTGCGACCGCATCTTCATGGCGCCCGAGGGCTTCTTCCTCGTGAACGGCCTGCGCCTGGGAGTGACGTTCTACAAGGGCACCCTCGACAAGATCGGCGTGCGGGCCGAGTTCACGCGGGCGGGCAAGTACAAGAGCGCCGTCGAGCCCCTCATCTCCCAGGAGATGTCCGAGCCCTTCCGCGAGATGATGAACGCGATGGCGGACAGCCTGTACGCCTACCTCGTGGACACGATCGCGGCGGAGCGGACGATGGACGCCGCGGCGGTCCGCGCGATGATCGACGACCCGCCCATGACCGCCCACGGGGCGTTGGCGGCAGGCCTGATCGACGGCGTCTACTACCGGGATCAGCTGCTGGACGACATCTCGGGCAAGCACGTGCGGCCGGCCATGCTCGGCGACGACGACGACTCCGCGGACGCCTCGGCCGAGTTCGGCGCTCCCCGCGACGAGCGGATCCCCTCTCGCGAGCGCAGCGAGGACCGCGTCACGCGCATCGCGCTCAGTCGGTACCTCGAAGGTGGGAGCAGGCTCGGTGGCGGGGGCAGCAAGGTGGCCATCGTCTTCTGCGAGGGCCAGATCACCTCCGGCAAGAGCCGCCCCGGCTCGAGCATGGGCAGCGACACCATCGCCAAGGCCATCCGGCGCGCGCGGGAGAACGACGACGTCGGCGCGGTGGTGCTGCGGGTGAACTCCCCCGGCGGCAGCGGGCTCGCCAGCGACATCATCTGGCGCGAGGTGGAGCTCACCCAGGACGCCGGAAAGCCCGTCGTCGTCTCGATGTCCGATCTCGCGGCCAGCGGCGGCTACTACATCGCCATGGGCGCGGACGCCATCGTCGCGCAGCCCACGACCCTCACCGGGTCCATCGGCGTCTACGCCGGCAAGTACGACATCGGCGGGCTGTACGAGAAGGTCGGCCTCACCAGCGAGACCATCAAGCGGGGCGAGTACAGCGATCTCTTCGATCTGAACCGCTCCCTCGGCGAGCAGGGCACCGAGAAGCTCGAGCAGTTCGTGGACGGCTTCTACGACACGTTCCTGACGAAGGCCGCGGAGGGACGCGGCACCTCGACGGACGCCGTGCACGCCGTGGCCCAGGGCCGCGTGTGGACGGGTGAACAGGCGGACGATGTCGGGCTCGTCGACGCGATCGGGTCGCTCCGCACGGCCATCGCCATCGCGACGGAGAAGGCCGGCATCGACGGCGACAGCCGGCTCGTCCTCTACCCCCGTCAGCCGACGTTCTGGGAGGAGCTGCTCCAGGGGAAGGGGCCGCTGGGCGCCCTGGACGCCGCGGGAGGGCTGGATCAGGTTGTGCTGGGCGGAGTGCAGGGCGACCTGGGTCCGCTCGGGCAGCGCGTGCGCGCGGCGGAGGCGCTGCTCCGGGCCGCGCCGCTGCTGGGATCGGGGCAGCCGGTGTTGCTCGCGCCGTACCACCTGGAGGTCCACTGATGCGCTCGCTCCCCTGCCCCGCCGTCTTCGCCTGGGGCTTCGTGCTGTTCATGCTGTCGCTGACGGGCTGCAGCGTGACCGACGACATCGGCGACTACTTCTCCAACGTGGTCACGGAAGCGCTGTTCGTCGGCGTGGATGACCCGGAGGCGGCCGCCCAGCTGGGCTTCGACCAGGTCGAGGGCGCAGGGGCCACCGCGTTCCTGGCCCGGGCGCGGTCCCTCAACGACATTGAGTCGAACCTGTTCGACGACGCCGAGATCGTCCGGGTCTCCGGAGCCTTCGGGGACGCCGCCCTGACCTCCCAGGGCAGCGGGCTCTACCTGGCGACCAGCGACGAGACCAACCTCGAGTACGTCGTCGGCGCGAACGTCACGCACACGGTCACGGACCACGGCAAGACCTTCACGGTCACCCACACGCTCCCCGCGGCGCCGGCCATCAGCCACAACGGCGAGCACACCGCGAACACCGCGCTGACCCTCGCGCTCGGTCGTGAGTTCGACAACGAGGTCACGATCGTCGTGGACCAGGACGGCAACGTCACCTGGGACAGCCGCCCCCAGGACGTGGGTGAGTACCTGGACTGGATCGGCAACAGCTCGGTGACCTCGGTCGAGATCCCCGCCTCCGCGTTCCCGGACGCCGGCGCGGCCTACGCCGTGGGGGTGGCCGGCGTCGACAAGGCGCTGGACCGCGACTTCGACGAGTTCAACCCGCTCGTGAGCAACTTCGCGGCCGGGCAGATGACCGTCCTGCCCATCATCACCTCCCCCTGATCCGTGCCGCTCGACGCCTCGCGTCTCGCCACCCTCCGCGCCGCGCGCGCTGCGGCTGGCGCTCACGAGGCCTGCGGACTGCTCCTGAGCGACGGCTCGGTGGTCCAGGCCGAGAACCACGCCGCGGATCCCGGGCGGTCGTTCGTGATCGATCCGGAGATCCTCTTGCGTGAGGCCGTGAGTGGTCGACTGCTCGGCTGCTGGCACACCCACCCGAGCGGCGACTCACGCCCCTCTCCTCACGATCTCGCCACCATGGCCACGTGGCCCGAGCTGCTCCACGTGATCGTCGGCCGCGAGGTCACCGTCTGGCGGTGGCGGGGCCGCGCGGAGGAGGTGCAGCGGCACGCCGCCGGGGGACTCGGTTTGGTATCGTCCGGCCGCCCATGCACCCCGGTCTCTTCATCACGCTCGAAGGCATCGAGGGCAGCGGAAAGTCCACGCAGCAAGCACGCCTCGCCGAGCACCTGAGGGGGCTCGGCCACGAGGTCGTACAGACCCGCGAGCCCGGGGGCACCCCCACCGGCGACCGGATCCGCGCCATCCTGCTCGACCCCGCGCTGCCCGAGCTGTCCCCCACCACCGAGATGTTGCTCTTCGCGGCGTCCAGGGCTCAGCACGTCCGGGAGCTACTGCGGCCGGCGCTGGCCCGCGGCGCCGTGGTCCTGTGTGACCGCTACCTGCACAGCAGCCTCGCGTACCAGGCCTGGGCCCGGGGCCTCGGGCGGGACGCGGTGCTGGCGGCGAACGCGCCCGCCGTCGACGGCCTCCTGCCGGACGTGGTCCTTCTGCTCGACATGTCCGTCGAGTCGGCCTTCGCCCGGGCCGCCGAGCGTGGCCGGTTGGATCGGATCGAGTTGGCCGGACGTGGGTTTCACCATGCGGTGCACGCCGGCTTCCACACCGAGCGGGACCGGGATCCCGAACGGTTCGTGACCATCGATGCCACCGGGTCGGCCGACGCCGTCTTCGCCCGAATCATGGCGGCCATCACGCCGCGCCTGGAGGCGCTGTGAGCGACGAGAGCAGTCCCCACCCGCCCCTCGTGCACTGGCGCGACCTCGTCGGCCACCAGCGCGCGATCGGAGCGCTCCGCCGTGCCGTCGCGGCGGGTCGGCCGCACCACGCCTACCTGATCCTCGGGCCCGCGGGCCTCGGGAAGATGACGCTCGCCCGCGCCATGGCCGGCGCGCTGCTCTGCGAGAGCCGGGACGACGGCGCCTGCGGGGACTGCCCGGGCTGCAGCAAGCTGCGCCAGGGCATGCACACCGCCGTGCACAGCATCGTGCCCGGCGGGCGCTCCAACACCATCCAGGTGGACCAGATCCAGGAACTTCAGCGCGCGCTGTCGTTCCGGCGGCTCGACGGGCGCTGGCGCATCGTGCTCGTGGACGACGCCGGCTCCATGAACGAGACCGCGCAGAACAAGCTGCTCAAGACGTTGGAAGAGCCGCCCGAGGGCACGGTCCTGCTGCTGTGCGCGCTCCATCCGGCGCAGATGCTCCAGACCGTGCGGTCCCGGTGCCAGAAGATCACTCTCGGAGCCGTCGATGACGCCCGACTCACGGAGTGGCTCACGGAGACTCACGGCGCTCACGCGGCCGCCGCTGCAGCCGCCGCGGCTGGCGCCCAGGGCATCCCCGGGCGCGCCCTGGAGCTCCTGGATCCCGAGACCAGCGCGGAGCGCGCCGAGCGCCTGCGTGGTCTCGTGGCCGCCCTGGGAGGCGACGCCGAGGCCATGGACGGGCAGATCCGCGCGGTGGATCGGGACCGCACGGGCTGCGGCGACACCCTGGTCCTGCTCCAGGAGCTGCTGCGCGATGCGATGGTGCTGGCCTCCGGGGGCGCGGCGCGTCGCATCCATCCCGACGTGGATGGCCGTGTGGGCCGGCTGGCGGGGCTCGCGCCCGCCGACTACGCGGCCTGGATCGACCGCATCGAGGTCGTGCAGGAGCAGCTCACGCGCAACGTGCATCCGGGCGCGCTGATGGAAGACGTGCTCCTGAAGATCACCGGAGCCTCCGCGTGAGCGCTGACGCGCGCACCATCGTGGGCGTCACGTTCGACCAGTGGGGGCGCGCCGGGGACTACTCCATCGACCCACAGCGCGTCCAGACGGTGCCCGGCACCCTCGTCATCGTCGAGAGCCGCCGCGGAGTGCGGATGGGCCGCGTGACCACGCCCCCGCGCGCCGCTGCCGAGAGCGGCGGAGGACGGATCCGGCGGGTCGTGCGGGTGGCCGGGCGCAAGGATTTCGACACGCAGGAGGCCGCCCTCGCGCGTGAGCCGGAGGCGTTTCGTCTCGCGCTCACGCTCATCCGGGAGCGAGGCCTGGCGCTCAAGCTGCTGAAGGTCCTGCTGGACGGGATCGCGGGCCGCGCCACCTTCTTCGTCGCCGCGCCCGACAAGCTCCAGATGGGCGATCTCGGCACCGTCCTCGGCGAGCGGCTCGGGCTGCGGGTCGAGGTCCGCCAGCTCGGGCTGCGGGACATGGCCAAGACGGTTGGAGGGGTCGGGCGATGCGGCCGTGAGCTCTGCTGCAGCACCCACCTCACGGACTACCCGCGCACGTCCATCCGCATGGCGAAGGACCAGAACCTCTCGCTCAACGACGATCGCACCTCCGGGGTCTGCGGTCGCCCCATGTGCTGCCTCGCCTACGAACACGAGCACTACAAGGAGCTGCGGACCTGGCTGCCGCGCCTGGGCAAGCGGGCCCGCACCGCGGACGGCACCCTCGAGGGCAAGGTCATCGGCGTCGACGCGATGCGGCTCGAGTTCACGCTGCTCACGGACGACTACAAGCGACACAAGGTTCCGGCCCGTGCGTGGGAGCGGAACATTGACAAAGAGGTCCCGGAGCCTGAGAACACGTCTCGGCCCGCGGCCCAGGCGAGCGCTCCCACGGCGCCCCCGCCCCCCGATCCGCCGGCCTCCGCCAGCAAGAAGAAGCCCGCTCGCCGGCGCCGCCGCCGGCCAAAGAAAGATCGCGACTCATGACCCGCAGCTTCTACGTCACCACCGCCATCGACTACGTCAACGGCAAGCCCCACCTGGGCCACGCCTACGAGAAGATCGGCGCGGACGTCCTCGCCCGGTGGCGCCGCCTCATGGGCGACGACGTGTATTTCCTCACGGGCACGGACGAGCACGGGAGCAAGGTCGAGAAGACCGCGGCGAAGGCCGGTCTGCAGCCCAAGGAGTTCACGGACGCACTGATCCCCGCCTTCAAGGGGGCGTGGTCGGCTCTGGACGTCGTGTACGACCGCTTCATCCGCACCACCGACCCGGACCACGCCGTGGCCGCCATCGCGCTGCTCGAGCGCATCCGCGACGCGGGCTACCTCGTGGAGAAGGAGTACAAGGGCTGGTACTGCGACGGCTGCGAGGCCTACAAGACCGACAAGGACCTCGTGGATGGCCGCTGCCCGGACCACAAGTCCCTGGAGGCGCGCTGGCTGGAGGAGACGAACCTCTTCTTCCAGCTCTCGGCGTTCCAGGACCGCCTGCTCGCCTACTACGAGGAGCACCCGGACTTCGTCGTGCCGGAGTTCCGCAAGAACGAGGTGCTGTCGCTGATTCGGGGGGGGCTCCTGGACGTGAGCGTGAGCCGCTCGACGCGCTCCGTGAGCTGGGGGATCTCGATCCCCTTCCGGCCGGACAGCGTCATCTACGTCTGGTTCGAGGCGCTGATCAACTACCTCACGGGCGCGGGCTTCGGCTCGGACCCGGAGACGTTCGCCCAGCGGTGGCCCGCGGTGCACATCCTGGGCAAGGACGTGACCCGCTTCCACTGCGTGCTGTGGCCGGCGATGCTCATGGCCGCCGACATCCCGCTCCCCGAACAGATCTTCGCTCACGGCTGGGTCCTGCTCAGCGGCGAGAAGATGAGCAAGACGTCCGGCACCGGAGTCGAGCCGCTGGACATGGCGGAGCGCTACGGCGCCGACCCCGTCCGCTTCTATCTGATGAGCCAGGTGCAGTGGGGCAAGGACGGCGAGTTCACCTGGGAGCGCTTCGAGAACACCTACACCGCGTTCCTGGCCAACGGCTTCGGCAACCTGCTGTCCCGCTCGGTGTCGATGGCCGTCAAGTACTTCGGCGCGGTGCCCGAGGGCCCGACGGACGCGTCGCTGCGGAGCCTCGCGGACGAGGTGGTGACCGCCTCGTGCGCGGCCTACGACGCACTGCAGATCACCGACGGCGTGAACGCCGCGTGGCGCATCGTCCGGGAGTGCAACGAGCAGATCCAGGCGCGCGAGCCCTGGAAGATGGCCAAGGACGACTCCCAGCGGGAGGCCCTCGCGGGGTTCATCTATGGCCTGCTGGAGTCCCTGCGGATCGCCGCAGTGCTCATCTCGCCCGTGATGCCGGGCAAGTGCGCGGCGCTGCTGGACGCGCTTGGTCAGGGCGACGACGCACGGCCCGGGCCGGACCGGCTCCAGTGGGGCGGGATGACGCCCGGCGCCCCGCTCAGCAAGCCGCAGCCGCTCTTCCCACGACTCGACCAGCTCCTGGGCTGACCGCCGAGCGCTACCGGGCTTCGCTTCGGCGGTCCCGCGGCCCCTCGGGGCTGCGGGGCAGCACGAGCGTGAACGTCACCTCGGAGCGGGCCGACCGCCACTGGAAGATGATCTCGCCGCCGAGGATGGTGGCGTAGAGCCGGGCGAGGGGCAGGCCCAGCCCCCGAAACCGGTCCTGGCTCTCGGGGCGGCCCTCGAGGACCCGGCGGATGTACGCCTCATCGTCCCGCGTGAGTCCGGCCGTGTTCCTCACGCTCACGGCGACGTGGTCACGCTGCAGCTTCTGCCTCACGGCGGTCGGGACGTCGTCGTCGGAGAACCCCGCCGGCCAGTTCCGCCCCTCACCGAGGAGCGCGACCTCGGCCCGACCCGGCCCCTGCTCGATGGCGTTCTCGAGGAGCTGCGTGAGCGCGATGCGGGCGCCGGCGGCGTCCACCGACACGTTCACGCTGCGCTCGGGCGCGTAGACGGTCACCCGGTCGTCCGAGAGGGCGTGGTTCGCGAGGACCCCACGCACGCACCCGCCCACCAGGGTCTGGAGCGTCAGCGTCTCGGCCGCCTCGGCCACTCCGCCGGCGGCCGGCGCCACGCGATACGCCCGCGCGAGCTGATCCAGGGCCCGACGACCGGACAGGATGTCCTTCCGCCGCCGGGGGTCGACGTTCGGCAGGTCGAGCACGTCCGTGAGGGACTCGCTCATGCGATCGAGGGCGGCCTCGACCAGGCGAGAGACGAACCGGTACGTGAAGGCGAGCTCACGCTCGAGCCGCTCGTTCGCCCGACGCAGCCGCCGCCGCTCCAGGTGGCGCGCCAGCGTGTGCACGAGCTCGCGCTCGGTGAAGGGCTTGGTGAGGTAGTCCTCCACGCCGAGGCGGAGGGAGGCGACCGCGGAGTCGAGCGCAGCCTCGCCGGTCAGGATGACGAGCGCGCAGTCCGGATCCCGCTCGGCGATCCGCCCGAACAGCTCCAGGCCGTCCATCCGAGGCATGACGAGATCGGACAGGACCAGGGCGACGTCGCGGCCCTGTGCCCGGAGCCGCGCATCGGCCTCGTCGGCCTCCAGCCCGTCGGCGCAGGCCTGGACCTCGTAGCCCTTGAAGTTGCGTCGAAGCAGCGCCGTCAGCAGCTTGCGGAGGACGTCGTCGTCCTCGGCCACCAACAGCACCGGCGGAAGCCCCGTCGTCGGGTGCGTCACGATGCTCTCCCCCCAAGCACGAAACCGGCAGCCACCAGGCCGCCGGGATCGACTCGTCGTGTGCGCGCTGCGCTCAGCTCTCGGAGGGCGGGTTCTTCTTGCCGTCCTTGTGCACGGGGAACACCGGCGTGCTGCCGTTGTTCTCCAGGGAGCGCTTGCGGGCGCGGCCCGCCTTGGTGCGCTTGCGCGCGCGGATCTTCTTGGTGCGGCCAGTCAGGGAAGCCATCGGTCTCTCCAGCGAGGGCCTCGGCGGGTACCACCGAGAGCGGCGGGAAGGTACAGACCATCCGGGCCATGGTCAAGGCCCTCGCTCCACGGTGAAGGCGCGACGGTGGCCGTTGCACGGGAGCTGACGCCGGATGGTCAGCATCCGCTCCCGATCGATCTCCGCCATCGCCACGCTGGTCCCGTCGGAGCAGCGCGCGACGACCAGTCCCCAGGGGTCCACGATCATCGAGTGCCCGTGGGACTCGCGCACGCTGTTGTGGCGGCCGGCCTGGTCGGGCGCCAGCACGTACATCTGCTGCTCGATCGCCCGGGCGCGCAGCAGCACCTCCCAGTGCGCCTTGCCGGTGTGCGCGGTGAACGCGCTCGGCACCGTCACGAAGTCCACGCCGGCGTCCCGCAGCTGCTGGTACAGGTGTGGAAAGCGCAGGTCGTAGCAGGTGGTCATGCCGAACGAGCCCAGCGGCGTCTCGACGATCACCGCGCGGTCGCCCGGTGCGACGTCGTCCGACTCCACGAACTGGGCGCCGCCCGGAACGTCGATGTCGAACAGGTGGATCTTCCGGTACACGCCCACCAGCGCGCCGTCCGGCCCGTGCGCGACGGCCGTGTTGTAGACCCGGTCCCCCTCGGGCGCCCGCTCCGCGAACGAGCCCCCGAACAGCCAGATCCCGAGCTCCCGGGCCAGGTCCGAGAGGAGGCCCACCGTGGGCCCGTCCAGCCCCTCTGCGTCGCGCAGCCGCTGCACGTTGTTGCCGATGAAGGGCCACATCTCGGGCAGCGTCACCACCTGCGCCCCCCGCCGGGCGGCCCGCCGGACGAGCGACTCGGCCGTGGCGCGGTTCGCGTCCCGATCGTTGGTCGTGGTCATCTGCGCGACCGCAGCGACGAAGGTCATGCCTGTTCTCCCGTGGACCGGCCGGATCCCATCTCCAGCGAGTCGATCTCGGCGCTTGCGGCCGGATCCGCCGTCTCGCCGTCTTCGAGCACCCCCCGACGGGTCTCCTGAACCAGCATGTCGACGACGGCGGACAGGTCCCGTCCGCTCTCCTCGTAGCAGGCGAGCTGCCGGTCCGCCGAGGTGCCCCGCTGGCAGATCACGGCGGCATACTCGGCCTCCTGGCGGCAGTCCAGCCAGTCCAGCACCGGATCGATGAACTCCAGCAGCTCGTCGATCAGCGCCGGGAACTCCACCTCGCGGTTCTTCCCGAAGTCGATGAGCCGGCCGTGCACGCCGTGGCGCATCGCGCGCCACTTGTTCTCCTCGAGCAGCGCCCGCGAGTAGCGCCGGAACCCGAGGTTCTCCGCCCGCAGCAGCCGGAGCCGGGCCACGATCGCCTGGACGAGCGCCACGATGCACAGCGTCTCCTCCACGGTGGTGGTCAGGTCGCAGATCCGGAACTCGACCGTGGGGTACTTGTGGTGGGCGCGCAGGTCCCACCAGATCTTCGAGGCGTCGCGGATCGAGCCCGTGTCGATGAGCGTGTCCGTGAAGCGGCTCAGGGCGGCGGCCGACTCGAACTGCGGCGGGATGCCGGTCCGGGGGAACCGACGGAAGATCATCGCCCGCGACGACTTCAACCCCGAGCTCCGCCCCAGCCAGAAGGGCGAGCTGGTCGACAGCGCAAGGAGGTGCGGCAGGAAGTACCGCGCCTCGTTCATCACCTCGACGGCGACCTCCTTGTTCTCCACGCCCACGTGCACGTGCAGCCCGAAGATGAGGTTCGCGCGGGCCATGTCCTGCAGGTCCTCGACGATCTGGCGGTAGCGCTTGCGGTTGGTGATCCGCTGCTCCTTCCAGTCCGAGAAGGGATGCGTGCCGACCGCGGCGATGCGGGCCCCGGTGCTCTCGGCCTTGCCGATGACCGCGCGGCGGAGGCGCAGGATGTCGCGCCGGGCGTCGTGGATGTCCCGGCACACCGGGGTGGCGACCTCCACGACCGACTGGTGGAGCTCCGGATGAAAGAGGATGTTCTCGCCGATGACCCGCCGGCGCCCCGGCCCCTCGCCCCGCATCATCGTGTTGATGTGCGCCTTCAGCTCCCGGGACTCCGGGTCGATGATGGCGTACTCCTCTTCGACGCCGAGGGTCGGCTTGTCGTCCACGGTGTCCCCTCTGGAGCGGCGCCGTTCCGCGCCACGGCTCCGCAAGAGTGCCACAAGCGCACGGCGGGACTTGAAGGTGGCGCCCCGGGGAGCTAGAGAGCGCCCCATGAGCAACGTCGCCCAGTTCGATCCCGCGATCCTCGAGCGCCTCGCCGCCGATCACCCGCAGCGCCATGACGCCGAGGGCAAGCCCATCCGCTGCCTGCTGATGTACTCGGGCGGCCTGGACTCCACGCTGGCCGGCATCCTGATGAAGATGCAGGGCGTGGACGTCGTCGCCATCAACATGTTCACAGGCTTCTGCCTGACCGATCACAAGCGCAAGATGGGCCACACCCGGCCCGACGGCACCGCCTACCAGAACGAGGCGATCGTGGGCGCGGCGGGGTTGCAGATCCCGGTCGAGGTCGTGGACGTGCGCGAGGGCTACCTCAAGGTGCTCACGCAGCCCAAGCACGGCTGGGGCTCGGCCATGAACCCGTGCATCGACTGCCGGATCCACATGTTCAGCAAGGCCGAGCGCGAGCTCATGGAGGAGTACGAGGCTCACTTCATCGTCACCGGTGAGGTGCTCGGCCAGCGCCCCATGACCCAGCAGAAGCGGCAGCTCGGGCTGATCGAGAAGGAGGCTGGGCTCGAAGGCCTCATCGTCCGCCCCCTGTGCCAGACGCGGCTGTGGGAGACGATCCCGGAGAAGGAGGGCTGGATCGACACCGACAAGCTGATGGCCATCACGGGCCGCGGGCGCAAGCCGCAGATGCAGCTGGCCAAGGAGCTCGGCGTCCTCGACTACCCCCAGCCGGCCGGCGGGTGCTGCTTCCTGACGGACGGGAACTACGGGCGGCGCCTGCGGGACACGATCGACCACAAGGGCAGCGAGGAGGTCGACTTCGAGGACGTCCTGGTGCTCAAGCTCGGCCGGCACTTCCGCCTGCCCGGCGGGAACAAGCTCATCGTCGGCCGCAACCACGAGGAGAACGAGATGCTCTTCGGGTACTGGAAGCTCGGCTCGTTCCACCGCCTGGCCGACCACAAGGGGCCCCTGGGGCTCTACATCGGCGACGAGGCGGCGGAGGACTTCGACCTGGCCCTGCGCATCACGGCCCGCTACGGCGACGCCCCATCGGACGCGGACGCGCGGGTGGAGCTGCTGGAGCCCCACGACGCGGTCATCAAGGCCTACCGGGCGGTGCGCCCCCTGGCCCGCGGCGACGAGCGCGACTGGCTCATCCAGTGATGAGCAGCGGCCGAACGTCTCCGACGAGGTAGAGGCTCCCGGCCACGAGGAGTTCCTCGCCCTCGGTCAGCGTCCCGGCCGCGCGATGCACGCCCAGGGACGGGGTCCCGACGTTCACCGCGACCACCCCGCGCGCGGCGATCTCTTCGACCAGATCATCCGGCTCGGCATAGCGAGGGGTGCTCGCGCCCTTGCAACACCACACCTGATCGACGTGGGGCAACAGGTGGTCGTAGATCGCGGCGCGATCCTTGTCCTTCATCGACGCGAAGAGCCAGATCCGCCGCCCGGTGGGGCGATCCAGCAGGGTCGTGGCGAGCGACCGGGCACCGGCGGGGTTGTGCGCGCCGTCGAGCAGGACGCGGACGCCGGATCCACCGAGCTTCGCTTCCTCCTGGCGCCCCGGCACGAAGGCGGTCGACAGCCCCCGACGGACCGCGTCGTTCGAGATGGGGGGCAGCGCGGCCCGCTCCGCGAAGGCCAGGACGGCGGCCACCGCCACCGCTGCGTTCGACCGTTGGTGCAGCCCCTGCAAGTTGAGCGTGATCCCGTCCACGGTCCGCCCGAGCCCCTCGAAGACGAAGGTCTGTCCGTCCGGTCGCAGGCTGAAGTCGCGGCCGGCGTAGATGCCCTGGGCACCGGCCGCGTCGAGCTCCTCACGCACCACGGCGAGCCGGTCCTCCCGACGCTCTCCCACCACCACCTGCATGCCGGGCTCGGCGACGCGCGCCTTCGTACGGGCGATGTCCTGGACGGTGGGGCCCAGGTGGCGGACGTGATCCAGATCGATCGAGACGAGGGCCGCGACGAGGGGCCCACAGACGCGGGTGGCGTCGAACTCGCCGCCCATCCCCACCTCGATGACCGCGCAGTCGACCGCATGCTGGCGGAAGGCCATGAGGGCGAGGACGACGCCGAGCTCGAAGAAGGTGATCCCCGCGCACGTCGGATCCGGGTCCAGGACCGACGCGACGTGCTCACCGAGCGCGTCCAGTCCGGCCTGGTCGATGGACGCCCCGCCGATGCGGATCCGCTCGCGGTACTCGGTGAGGTGGGGAGAGATCGTAGCGCCCACCGAGAGCCCCTGGGCCCGGAGGATCGCCTCGGACATCGCGACCACGGATCCCTTCCCGTTGGTGCCCCCGATCAGGAGCGACGGGAACCGGGATTGGGGGGACCCCAGGGCCGCCGTAGCGGCGCGCACGTTGTCCAGGCCGAGCTTGATCCCCTGGACCTGCGCGCGGCGCAGCCAGGTCTGGAGGTCGAAGTCGCCCACGGGGGCGCTCAGTCGAGCAGCAGCGACAGGATCGAGGCGATGCGGTTGCGCAGGTCCCGACGGTCGACGATCTGGTCGATCATCCCGTGCTCGAGCAGGAACTCGCTGCGCTGGAACCCCTCGGGCAGGACCTCGCGGATCGTCTGCTCGATGACGCGGGGGCCGGCGAACCCGATGAGGGCCTCCGGCTCCGCCAGGTGCACGTCGCCGAGCATCGCGAACGACGCAGCGACCCCGCCGGTCGTGGGGTGGGTCAGCACCGAGATGTAGGGCAGCCCGGCGTCACGCACGCGGCCCAGGGCCGCGGTCGACCGGGCCATCTGCATCAGGGACAGCACCCCCTCCTGCATGCGGGCGCCGCCCGAGGCGGAGATGAGGACCGCGGGGCGCTTCTCGGCGAGCGCGTGCTCGAAAAGCAGCGTGATCTTCTCGCCGACCGCCGAGCCCATGGATCCGCCCATGAACGCGAAGTTGAACGTGCCGATCATGATCGGACGGGACTTCAGCGTGGCGCGGCCGTAGATGAAGGCGCTGTTCTCCCGCGTCTTCGCCAGCGTGCGCGCGAGCCGATCGGCGTACCGCTTCGTGTCGGTGAAGACGAGCGGGTCTGCGGAGGTGATGAGCTCGTCCAGCTCTTCGAACGAGCCGCCGTCGACGATGCCCTCGAGGCGCCGGTGGGCGGCGACCCGGTGGTGGTGGCCGCACTGGGGGCAGACCTGGAGGTTCTCGTCCAGGTCCTCGTTGCGGAGGAACTCGCTGCACCCCGTGCACTTCGTCCACATCCCGGTCACGGCCTGGGACGGCGGACGGGAGTCCTCGTTGCTGGGGACCTTGCCCCCGTGCTCGCGGTGGAACCACTCGGCGCCGACGCCGTCCTGCTCAGTCATGCTCGTTCCCTCGTCCGCCCGTCTCCGGGCCGGTGGCCGCGCATCATCGCACCGCATCCACCGCCCTGGCTACCGCGTCGTGGAGGAGCGGGCGCAGAGCGCGGATGCGGGTGTCGTCGCGGGTGGGGTGAATGCGGTTGCACAAGAGCGTGATCGCGACGCGCCGCGCCGGATCGATCCAGAGGCTGCACCCGGTGAACGCGAGGTGGCCGCGGGAGTCGGGCGAGAGGAGCCGGCCCGCGGACGTGTATCCATCGGGAGCGACCGTGTCCCAGCCGAGGACGTGCCCTCCCGCGAACGGCGGAGGCGCCCAGATCCCGGACCAGAGGCGGTCGGACAGGAGTCCACGGCTCCGCGCGGACCAGACGCGACGCGCGAACGTCGCCAGGTCGACGGCGGGCCCGAACAGCCCGGCGTGAGGCGCGACCCCTCCGGCGTGCCACGTGTTCCGGTCGGAGACGGCACCCACCAGGAAGCCGCGCTCGGGGCAGACCTCGGTGGCGACGATCCCTCCGCCCGCGAGCAGGCCCGGATCGGAGGTCGATGCCCGGTAGCCCGTGTGCGTCAGCCCGAACGGCACGAGGACCTCATCGCGGACGATCTCCTCGAGGGGCGCGCCCGACACGGTCTCGAGGACCGCCTGCAGCACGAGGAACCCGATGTCGGAGTAGCGGTGCCGCGTGCCGGGAGGGGCCTCCCGCGGGGTGGCGAGCGCCGACTCCAGCACCGGCCCGCTCCTCCACAGGGGCGCCCAGGCGGGGAGCCCCGAGGTGTGCTCCAGGAGCTGCCGCACGGCAATGCCCGCGTGCAGGGCCGAGTCCAGGAGGCCGCCGACGTCGGAGTCGAGCGCCAACAGGCCACGGTCGACGAGGCGCAGGGTCGCGGTGGCCGTGATGAGCTTCGTGAGCGAGGCGAGGTCGAACGCGCTGTCCGCGTCGATGGGAGCTCCGGGCGGATCCGCGCTCGACGCGCCGACGACGTGCTCGGTGAGCAGCGCTCCGTCCAGGGCGTCGACCCGCAGCACCGCGGCGGAGAACACGCCGTCACGCACCGCGGTGTCCAACAGCGCGGCGGGATCAGGCAAGCGGCGCCTCGCGGAACGTGACGACGCCGGCGCCGGCGTCGAGGTGCACGCGCACGCCGAGGGGCCAGGCGAGGTTCGGGTTGCCGTGTCCGAACGGCACGCCGGTCAGGACGGGGATCGGGCGCCGGCGGAACACGCGATCGACGGCGTCCCGCCAGCTCACCTTCCCTCCCGGCTCCTCGCAGCCGGTGAAGTCGCCGAAGACGACGCCCTCGGCGTGATCGAAGAGCCCGGCCTGGGCGAGCTGTACGAGGGTCCGGTCCACGCGGTAGGGCCGCTCGCCCACCTCCTCGATGAAGAGCATGGCGCCTCGGGTGTCCACCTGGTAGGGCGTTCCGCAGGTGGCCGCGAGGAGCGACAAGGACCCGCCAACGGCCCGACCGGTGGCCACGCCCGGCGAGGCACAGAAGCTGTGTGCGTCTCCTGCAGGGCGGAGCGCGGAGGGCTTGCCTCCATCGAAGAGCAGAGCGCGGAGCCGGTCCCGCCCCGGTACGTCACGATCGCCCGCGAGCGCGCCAACCATGGGGCCGTGAACGCAGGTCTGCCCCGCCTCCTGCACGAGCCAGTTCAGGAGCGCGGTCAGGTCCGAGCAGCCCACGACGATCGTGGGGGCCGCCGCGCGGATCGCCTGGGCGTCCAGCAACGGCAGCACGGTCTGGAGGCCGTAGCCGCCACGCACGGGCAGCACGGCCTTGCACTCGGGATCGAGCAGGGCCTCCATGAGCTCGGCGGCGCGCTCCTCGGGCCGTCCCGCGAAGAACAGGTGCCGCCGGTCGTTGAAGCCCTCACGCGTGCGCACGCGGAGACCCCAGGACTCCAGCGTGGCCAGGCCGCCCGCCAGACGATCGGGGTCGGTCAGGGGGGACGCCGGCGCGATCACCCGCACGAGATCGCCGGGCTGGAGAGCTGCCGGCTTGCGAAGCTTCGTGCGCGGCATCAGCGCTCCATGGGGCGGAGTTGGTACTCCCGGCAGGATTCGCACCCGAAGGGACCCGGATCGTGCCGGGAGTGCAACGGAGTTGGTACTCCCGGCAGGATTCGAACCTGCGGCCTACCGCTTAGGAGGCGGTCGCTCTATCCACCTGAGCTACGGGAGCAAGGCGCGAAGACTGGCGCAGCGACGGGCTCTTTTCAAGAGGCCCGGGCACCGCGTGCCACCTTGACCGGTCTTGGCCGTGGGTGCTACCCCTGCGCTGGTTCTCCGTGCCCCGTCTGGGCGCGGCGCCGGAAGAAGGCACTCCATGCGTCCGATGTCGAAGACCTCTGCTCTCGCTGCCGCGCTCCTGCTCGGCGCCTCCTTCGGTCCCGGCTGCGCCGGTTGCGGGGATCCGGTGGACCCGGGCCCGGATCTCACCCCGGCCCCGGACGACGACGACACCGAAGACGTGCGGTACGACCGCGGGTACTACCTCGACATGGCCCTCGACAGCGAGGGGCGCGTGTGGCTCGCCTTCCGCAACGCCGAGGCCGGCGTGCTCCAGGTGGCGCGCGGCGCGGGCGACCCGGCCGACTTCTCGGAGGTCTGGGACGTGGACGGCATGCAGGACACGTCCGGTCCGATCCCCACCGGCGGCTTCCAGGCCGGCTACTACGCGTCCATCACCCTGGACGGCTCCAACGTCCCCCACGTCGCCCACTGGAACCAGGAGGACGGCGGGCTCCGCTACGCCACCCTGTCTGGCGACACCTGGGCCGCGGAGGACGCGGAGACGGGCGAGGTCGGCCAGTTCACGGACATCGTCCTCGTCAACGGCCAGCCGCTCATCGCCTATTACGACTACGGCTCCGGCGCCCTGAAGGCCGCGCGCAAGACGGACACGGGCTGGCAGACGGAGGTCGTGGACGGCGGCGACGTCGGGCCGGACGCCACCGAAGCCGGCCTCGAGGCGCCGGACGTCGGCAAGTACGCCAACCTCTTCGTCGACGCCGCGGGCACGCCCTGGATCGCGTACCACGACGCCGCCAACGGCGATCTGAAGGTGGCGAGCGGCGGGTTCGGCTCCTGGTCCATCGTCGCCAGCTACGGCACCGGCGAGGCCACGGGCGCCTGGCCGACCCTGACGGAGAACAACGGCACCCTCTACGTCGCGTTCCAGAACCTCGACAGCCACACGCTGTGGTGGGGCACCGTCGCCGGCGGCGCCATCACCGCCTCCGCCATCGACGAGGGCACGTTCACGGGCGCGGACAGCGCGATCGTCTGGGTCGATGGCAACGCCGCGATCATGTACCAGGACAGCCAGACGAACGACGCGAAGCTTGCCGTGCAGGACGGCGCGGGCGGCTGGACGTTGACGACGCACATGGCCGACGGCGCCGTGGGCTTCCACAACAACCTGGAGCTCGACGGCAGCGGCCGCCTCAACTGGGCCTGCTTCGACCACACGACGACGAACTTCGTCTTCCAGCGCTTCGATCTCTAGCCCGCTGCGAGCCACCGGGACCCTCGCCTGACCCGCGTCCCCGGTCGCGCCGGTCGTCAACCGGTGTAGGCTTGCCACGATGAAGTCCTCCCGCTCCCTCCGCATCTCCCTGCTCGGCCTGGGCACGGCGGTGTTGCTGTCGCTGATGCTGCCCACTCCTGTCGCCGACGCGGCCCGCTATGGGCCGAAGGTCAAGAAGACACGGGAGCAGGCGATGAAGGAGGACCTGGACCGCGACGGGATCCCTGACAAGTTCGACAAGTGCCCCGGCCAGCGGGAGGACTTCGACGACTTCGAGGACCAGGACGGCTGCCCCGAGATGGACAACGACGGGGACCTCATCCCCGACGCGTACGACCAGTGTCCCTCGACGAAGGAGGACTTCGACTCCTTCCAGGACGAGGACGGCTGCCCGGACCCGGACAACGACATGGACGGGATCCCCGACATGCTGGACGGCTGCCCGACCCAGGCCGAGGACATGGACGGGTTCGAGGACCTGGGCGGCTGCCCGGACCCGGACAACGACCAGGACGGCATCCCGGATACGCAGGACGCCTGCCCGGACAACGCCGAGACGAAGAACGGCCGCGGCGACGAGGACGGCTGCCCGGACTGATCGCGCGGAGCGGGCCCGAGCGCCCCGGTCCGCGACGCCCGGCGCGCGCTGACTACCCCTCGGCGGAGGCGGCGCCGTTCCCGCAGGCCGCGAGCGCGCGGTTCATCTTCGCCAGGAACGTGTCGGCGGGCTCGAAGCCCTTCAGCGTCAGGTCGCTCACGACCTCGCCCTCGGGGCAAACGAAGTAGACCGCGGGCAGACCGCGCACCTTGTACTTCTTCCGCAGCCGCTCGAACTCGGGCGTCTTGTCGGTCCCGTCGATCATCACCGGCACGAACTCGGCCGCGCACTCGACCACGGCCGGGTCGGTGTAGGTGAAGTGCTCCAGCTCCTTGCAGGCTGCGCACCAGTCGGCCGTGAAGTCCACGATCATCGGCTTGCCGGCCTGGGCGGACATCGTCTGCCCCGCGTCGTGATCATCGCTCCAGTCCACGTGCTGGTCGGCCACTGCGGCGGCGTCGACCTCCGGCGCGGGCTTGAGGGCGAAGAAGAGGCCACCCACCAGCGCCACGGCGGCGAGGGCGATGCGCGCAGGCTTGCGCGGCCCCTTGATGGCGGTCATCCGACCCGCGGCCTCCCAGGCCACGAGGAGCGCCACGCCGACCCACAGGACGGACATCACGCCCGCGGACAGGATCTGACCGAGGTACCAGACGCCGACAGCGACCATGAGGACGCCGAACACGTGCTTGACCTCCACCATCCAGGCGCCCGAGCGCGGGAGCGAGCCGATCATCCCGGCGAAGGTCCCGATCGCCAGGAAGATCTGACCGAGCCCGAAGCTGTAGGCGAGCATGATGGCGACGCCCTGGGCGACGGTGTAGTCCGACGCGATCTTCACGAGCAGCAGCGCGACGATGGGCCCCGTGCAGGGCGCGGCCACGACACCGGCCACCGTGCCGACGATGAAGGCGCCGCCGTAGCCGCCGCCACCCATCATGGAGGCCTTCGTGGTGACGGATGCGGGCAGCGCGAACTCGTAGAACCCGAACATGGCCGCCGCGAGCGCGAAGAAGACGAGCGACACCCCGACGATGACGTACGGGTTCTGCATCATCCCGCCGAACAGCGAGCCCGAGTAGGCCGCCGCGAGCCCCAGCACCGTGTAGGTGGCCGAGATGCCCAGCACGTAGACGAACGCCAGCGACAGGCTCTTGAGCTTGCCCTGGTCCGAGCTCGCGCCGATGACGGAGATGGTGATCGGGATCATCGGGTAGACGCAGGGCGTCAGCGAGGACGCCAGTCCGCCCAGGAAGACGATGGCCAGGAAGGCCAGGAAGCTGCTGCCCTCGGCGCCCGCGAGGATGCCCTCGACCCAGGCGACGATGCCGGTCGCCCCCGCGCCTGCATCCCCGGCCGCGCCGTCGCAGTTGGCGCTTGCTGCCGCCGCGCTGCCCGGCGTCGCCGCCGCCTTGGGGGCGTCCGCGGCGGCCACCGCGTCCGGCTCGTCGCCCCCGGGATCGGCCGGCGCGTCGACGGGCGCACCGTCGCCGGCGTCGCTGGCGCCGTCACCGACGACGACCGTGCACGTCAGCTCCCGCGTCTCTGGGAAGAGGCAGTAGTTGTCGGGGACGTTGCAGCCCTGCCACTTCACCTCGACCTTGACGTCCTTCTTGCCGTCCGCGCCGGCCGGGACCGTGCCGGCGACCTTGACGGTGAAGTTCTTCTCGAAGATCTCCCGCTCGGCTTCGGAGACCTTGTCGAACTTGACCTTCCCCTTCGGGAACGCCGCCTCCTTCAGCTCGAGGCCCGCGGCGTCGGTCACCGTGACCGACGACATGTCCCGGTAGATGAAGTGGTCCTTGAAGACCTGGTACTCGAAGCTCAGCTCGACGGCTTCCCCCGCCTTGGCGGTGACGGGCTTGTCGCAGGCAGAGACCGCGAACGGCTCGTCCGCGTCCAGCGCGAGGGCGCTCGGAGCGGCGAGGAACCCGGCAACCAGGGCCAGGGACAGGGCGAGGACTCGACTCGTGTGCATGCACTCTCCAGCGCGCGCGTGCGCGGTGTGGTGGTCATACCTAGTGCATCGGTCGTTACGCTTCAACCCGTTCCCGTCAGACCTGTGTGAACCCTGCCCGTTCGAAGAGGCCCCGCGCGCAGCGCTGGTAGCCTCCGCGCCGTGTCCGGCCGTGTCGCCATCGTCATCCCCGCGCTCAACGAAGAGGACGCGCTGCCCCACGTCCTGGCCGCGATCCCCGCGTCCCTGGACGCCCAGGTGATCGTGGTCGACAACGGGTCGACGGACGGCACCCCCGACGTCGCCCGCGCCCACGGCGCCACGGTGATCCATCAGCCGGAGCGCGGCTACGGCGCCGCCTGCCTGGCCGGGATCGACCACCTGGCCTCCGATCCCCCCGAGGTCCTGGTGATCCTCGATGCTGACTTCGCCGACGACCCGGGCCTGCTGCCGCGCTTCTTCGTCCAGCCGATCCTCGATGACGCCGTGGACTTCGTGCTCTCGACGCGCAACCGCGGCGGCGCGGAGCCCGGCTCGATGACCCCGGTGCAGATCTGGGGGAATCGGATGCAGGTCGCCCTCCTGCGCGCCCGCTTCGGCCTTCGTCTGACGGACATGGGGCCCATGCGCGCGATCCGGATGCGTGCGTTGCTCGGCCTGGACATGCAGGATCGGACCTGGGGCTGGAACGTCGAGATGGCGTGCAAGGCGGCCCGGGCCGGTCTGCGCATCCGCGAGGTGCCGGTGCCGTATCGGAATCGCATCGGAGTCAGCAAGATCAGCGGCACCCTGTCCGGCGTCGTGCGCGCCGGAGGCAAGATCCTCTACGCCTTCGCCAAGTACGGGAGATAGCGAGCATGGCCCACGGAATCCCTGACCGCGACGCGGTCCGCACCATCCACCTCATGGCCATCTGCGGCACCGGGATGGGCGCGTTCGCCGGCCTCCTCAAGGCCGCCGGATACGAGGTGCGGGGGTCGGACTCCGGCGTGTATCCGCCCATGTCCGATCAGCTCTCCGAGCAGCAGATCCCGATCATGGACGGATACAAACCCGAGAACCTCGACTGGTCCCCGGACCTGGTGGTGGTCGGCAACGCGATCCGCAAGGTCAATCCAGAGAACCAGGCGCTCCTCGCCAGCGACCTGGCCTATGCCTCCTTCCCCGAGACGCTGTCCGAGCTCTTCCTGGCCACGCGACACCCGGTGGTCGTCTCGGGCACGCACGGCAAGACCACCACGTCGTCCATCGTGGCCCACTGCCTGGACCACCTGGCCGGGGCCGCCACGGGCTTCCTCATCGGGGGAGTCCTGCTCAACTTCGGGCGCAACTTCCGGCCCGGCGAGGACGGCGGATTCTTCGTGGTCGAGGGGGATGAGTACGACACGGCCTGGTGGGACAAGGTCCCGAAGTTCATCCACTACCGCCCCAAGAGCACGATCCTGACGTCCGTCGAGTTCGACCACGCGGACATCTACCGGGACCTCGACCACGTGCGCGAGGCCTTCACCCGACTCATCGACCTCATCCCCGACGACGGCGTCCTGTTCGCCTGCGCCGACGGCGAGCACGTCCCACCCCTGGCGGATGCCTGCTCCGCACCCGTGCAGTACTACTCCACCCGCGGCGCCGATCGTGCCCCGTGGCAGGGCACCATCCTCGGCGCCGACCGGGACGGCATGCGCTTCGCCGTCCATCGGGGCGGCGAGCTCGTCGGCGAGTTCTCGTGCTCCCTCATCGGGGAGCACAACCTCGCCAACCTCACGGCCGTGGTCGGGCTGCTCACCTGGCACGGGTTTGCGGCCGCGGACATTGCTGCCGCCCTCGCAACCTTCCGGGGCGTCAAGCGGCGGCAGGAGGTGTTCGGCGAGCCGCGGGGCATCACGCTGATCGACGACTTCGCGCACCACCCGACGGCGGTGCGCGCGACGATCGAGGCCACGCGGCTGCGCTTCGGCGCGGATCGCCGGCTCTGGGTGGTCTTCGAGCCCCGGACCAACACGACGCGGCGGAACATCTTCCAGGAGGCCTACGGGCGCGCCTTCGACGCCGCGGATCTGCTGCTCGTCGCGCCGGTGCACCGGGCGGACTCGGTGGCCGCCGAGGAGCGCTTCGACCCGGCGCGGCTCGTCTCCGACGCAACGGACGGCGGCGTCGACGCCCGGCAGGCCGCGGGCGTGGACGCGATCGTCGCGGACCTGGTGGCGCGGGCCGAGCCGGGGGACGTCGTGCTGATCCTGTCCAACGGCGGCTTCGGGGGGATCTACACGACGCTGCCGGACGCCCTGGCGGCCGTGGGCTGAGCATGTTGGGACTGCCCGATCCCGGACGGATCCGCCGGGGGCTGGAGACCGTGGCGGCCGCGCCGGGGCGGGTCGTCCGTCAGGCGGTCGCGGCCCGCAGGGGCCCGCCGATCCGACGGGCCGGGCACTGGCTGACGAACACGTCCGGCTACCGGGTCTGGGTCCGGGTGAGCGAGCCCGACGACGACGTGCGGCGCCCCGCCGTCATCCTCGTCCCCGGCCGTGGCCGGAGCTCCGAGGTGTTCGTGGGGCACCGGTACCCCCTCGCGGCCGACGAGGTCGCGAGCCTCGGGATCCGCGCCGTCAGCTTCGACCCGGTGGGACGCGGGCACTCCTGGGGGCACGACGACTTCTGCGGCAGCGAAGGGCAGGACGGGCTGCGGGCGGTGCTCGACTACGTGCACACCCGGCGGGACGTGGACCGTGGACGCATCGGCATCGTGTCGTTCTCCCTCGGCCTCTCGCTGGCCGTCCCGATGCTGACCCGGCACGGCGACCAGCGGCCCGTGTCCTTCCTGCTGGACTGGGAGGGCCCGGCAGACCGCGAGGCGATCCTGCGGTGTGGTCCCCTGCCCCCCGCGGCCCGCACCGCGCTGGCCCGCGATCCCGACGTGTTCTGGGAGCACCGGGAGCCGCTGCCGTGGATGGATGACCTCCCGTGCGCGTATCAGCGGATCCAGGCGCGTCAGGATCACGCCCTCGGCGAGCGCGGCGCGGCCGGCGCGATCGCCCTCGTCGCGGCCGCAGCGCGGGGCCGCGCGCCCAGCACGCGCTTGAACGAAAATGCGCCGGACGTACCATGGCGCCCCGATCAGCTGGAGACGCTGTCGTGGGCACCCCGCGCGACGGGTCCACTGAATCGGCTGCTCCTGAGCACCATCAGGGAACACCTGACCCCGTCGGTCTAGCCTCGACGCTGTCGGGCCTGCTCGACCCCAGAAAGAACTGTTCGCGGCGCGCGCCGCCGCTCGGAGGAATCAATGTTCGAACTCAACCGCATCCTCGTCCCGGTGGACTTCTCGGAGTGCTCGGAGCGCGCCCTGGGGGTCGCACTCTCCCAGGCGTTCCGGTTCGACGCGGACGTCTTCCTGCTGCACGTGGCCGACCGGCCGGGCAGCAAGACCTACGAGGACAACGCCGCCACCGCCGGCGTCGCCGAGGCGCTCGAGGCCGACGAGGCCGCGCTCATCGAGCTGTACGACCGCGTCTCCAAGCAGGTGGCCGACGCCACGGGGCTCCCCGAGCTGGCCGACACCAAGCGCCACCTGCGTATCGGCGGCGGCACCCCCGCCCCGGAGATCGTGTCGGCAGCGGAGGACGCCAACGTGGACATGATCATCATGGGCACGCACGGGCGGACCTCGATCAAGGAGTTCTTCGTGGGCTCCACGGCCGAGCAGGTCGTCAAGAACGCCACCTGCGCCGTCCTGGCGGTGAAGCCCGAGGGCTATCCCTATCTGCGCGACTAGGGAACAATCCGCCGCGTGACGGACTCCCCCCCTGCGCTCCAGGTGCGCGGATTGACGCGCTCGTACGGTCGCAAGGCGGTCGTGCAGTCGCTGGATCTGCAGGTCGAAGCGGGCGACATCTACGGCTTCCTGGGCCCCAACGGCGCCGGGAAGACCACGACCATGCGAATGATCCTCGGGCTCATCCGGGCGGACGCGGGCACCGTGTCGATCTTCGGGGACGCCGATCCGGTCGCCGGGCGCCGGCACCTGGGCGGGATCGTCGAGTCCCCGCGCTTCTATCCGTACCTGTCGGGCCGCGACAACCTGCGCGTCCTCGCTGCGTACGGCCCCGCGGTGACGCCGGCGCGCATCGAGGAGCTCCTCAACCTCGTGCAGCTCGGCGAGCGCGCGAAGGACCAGGTCAAGACGTACTCGCTGGGCATGAAGCAGCGGCTCGGGATCGCCCAGGCGCTGCTCGCGCAGCCGAAGCTCCTGATGCTGGACGAGCCCGTGAACGGCCTGGATCCGGCGGGCATGAAGCAGGTCCGCGAGCTGATCCGTCGGCTGCGGGACGAAGAGGGCCTGACGGTCTTCGTCAGCTCCCACCTTCTCCACGACGTCGAGCAGCTCTGCGACCGCATCGGGATCATCCAGGACGGCACGAAGATCGTCGAAGGCGCCGTCGCCGAGCTCGTCGAAGACGGAGAGTCCCTCGAGGACGCGTTCCTGCGGCACACCGCGCCCGGCGCCCGGGAGCAGATCCGATGATGGAGCGCGGCGGCTTCCTGGGGATGTGCCTCGCCGAGTGGCGCAAGGCCCGCGGACGCGGCCTGGCCTGGGCGGTGCTGCTGTTCGGGCTGCTGCACGGCGTCGCCGGCGCCTTCGCCATCTGGGCCGGCACCCGGGCCGAGGCCCGCATGGTCGCCGAGCCGGTGGACAGCACCACCTGGCTGGTGGCGGGCGAGATGTCCATCAGCCTCGCCGCGCTGCCGATCAACGGCCTCGCGCTCCTGCTCCTCTTCGCGGTCCTGTGGGCCGAGGACTTCTCCCTCGGCACCATCGCCATGGTGTTCGTGCGCCCGGTCGCCCGCTGGCGGGTCTTCGCCGCGAAGGTCACCGTGGCCCTCGCGACCGCCGCCGCTTCGATGGTCTGTGCGCTGGTGGCGGGGCTCGCGCTGGGCCTGCTGCTGTTCGGCACCACCGGGGACCTGACCCAGATCGGCCCCGACACGCCGTTCATCGGGTGGATGGGCACGGCGGACAGCGTCTTCCTTCCGATCCTCGGCGGACTCGTCACCGGAACGCTGGTGGCGCTCCCGTCGGTGGCGGTGGCCGGGGCTCTCGCCGCGCTCACCCGCTCGCCCGTGCTGACGCTCTTCGGCTCGATGATGGTCCTGCTGGCCGACGCCGGTCTGGCCGCCGCGCTCGCGCTGTGGAACCAGGTGGAGCTGGGCACCTGCCAGCAGGCGGCCATCAACGCCGGCACCGTGAAGTCCCAGGCGGATCTGGATGGGATCCCCTGCCCCGACGCAGCCCTGCCCGAGCGGCTGCATGACCTGACGATCTGGTCCGGGCGCGACTTCCTGGGGCTGCGCGGCCACCCGGAGTTCTGGTCCGAGGCGCTGCAGCCGATGGGCATCACCGTCCTGTGGTCAGCGCTGTTCCTTGGGATCGCCCTGCTTCTGTTCACCCGGCGCGACGTCGGCTGAGCCCGGGAGCACCCGCCGGACCGTCCGACCGCTGAGCACGAGCTCGCCGGTGGGCAGCACGGCCCAGGACCCGGTCGCCCGTACGGGCTCCGGTGCACCCACCGCGGTCCAGGCGCTCTTGCCCGGCTCGTACACATGCAGGGTCGCGTTGCCGCCGGCCACCACCGCCCGACCGACGACCCCGATCTGCTCGACTGCGTAGTTGTCGGCTCGCTCGTCGAGGTTCGCCACGTGCCAGACGCCCTCGCCGTCGCGCGACGCGATGCGCGGGCGGAAGCGGGCGAGCTTCCCGTAGTTCTTGTGCCAGGAGTCGCCGAAGAGCAGCTCGGCCCGTCCGTCCCCCTCGATGTCGCCGACCCCCACCGCGCGCACCCCGCGGCGCGTGGGGATCATCTCGGCCCGGCCGTCCTCCTGGATGACCCGCAGATCGCCGTCCGTGTCTGCGTCCTCGCCGTAGAGGCGCCCGATGGCGACCTCCACCCGGCCGTCCCCGTCGAAGTCGCCCACCGCGCGCGCCATGCCCATGCGCAGGCTGTGGCCGTCGAGCCAGGTGGCCTGGCCGCTCTGCCGGTCGATCACGCCTCCGCGCACCTCGAAGCGCGTCGCGAAGTGACCGACGTAGATGTCCGCCGTCCCGTCCTCCCGGGGCCAGGGCGCCAGCGCGGTCAGCTGGTTGCGCTCCCCGTCGTCGCTCCAGATCGTGCGCGCCACGGTGCGGCTGGCGTCCGGCGCATCGAGCAGCACGATCTCCGCCCGGGCGTTCGGGAAGCCCCGCCCCAGCCCGAACGCCATCACCACCTCGTCGTCCCGGTCGCCGTCCAGATCGGCGGCGAACCAGGCCTGCAGCATCCCGCGCGCCACGTGCCGTCCCGCGAACGCGGGCTGCGCCGCCCCCTTCGCCCACTCGCCCCAGCGGACCTCGCCGCCCTCGCCCACGAAGACCTCGGGTCGGCCGTCGCCATAGAGATCCGCTACGAGCACACGGTCCGCGGCGGGGATGGGCACCGGCGACGGGGTCGACTCGTCGATCCCGGGGGCCTCGGCGGGCGTGGGCGCGGGCGCGGGGGTCTGCGCCTCCACCCGGGCGGGCACGTCCTTCAGCGAGCGATCGAGCGCCGCTGGCTCCGGGTCGCCACAGCCCATCACCAGCGCCAGGAGGAGTCCGAGCAGCGGGGTCTTGCTCGCCGCCCCGGGCAGGTCGCGGACCCACGCGGGCATCGCGATCCCCGACACCCGGGCGCGCAGGGCCTCGACGATCGCGCGTCCGCGGTCCTCGGCGACCTCGAAGTGGGCGGTGCCGGTGACCCGGTCCAGCTGGTGGAGGTAGTAGGGCTTCACGCCGATGTCGACGAGCCCCTCACACAGGTTCGCGAGCACGTCGACGTCGTCGTTGACGCCCGCCAGGAGGACCGCCTGGTTCAGCACGGGGACTCCGCGCGCGGACAGCCGGCGGCAGGCGGCCGCGGCCTCCTCCGTCAGCTCCCGCGGATGGTTGAAGTGAGTGACGAACCAGGGCTGCAGCCGGGTCCCCGCGAGGACGTCCAGCAGCGCATCCGTGATGCGCGCCGGCAGCACCACGGGCATCCGGCTGTGGATGCGCAGGCGGCGCAGGTGCGGGATCGCGGCGAGGTCCTCCACGAGCCGCCGCAGCGCGCGATCCGTCCATGCCAGAGGGTCCCCGCCGGACAGGATCACCTCGTGGATGCTGGGGTCCGCGGCGATCGCGGCCCGGGCGGCGGTGAGCGACGGCCCGCCGGTGCGCAGCTCCTCGTAGGGGAAGGCCCGGCGAAAGCAGTAGCGGCAGTTCACCGCGCACGCGGACGTCAGCACGAGCAGGGCGCGGCCGGCGTACTTGTGGACCAGGCCCGGCGCCGGGTGGTTGCCCGGCTGTACGTCCCCCACGGCGTCGTCCACGAAGCCCGGCGCGTCGTCGGCCTCCCGCAGGTCCGGCAACAGCTGCCGGAGGATCGGGTCCCGGGGATCGCCGGGATCCACCAGGCCCAGGTAGTACCGCGTGGTGCGGAACCCGTGCCGCCCGGCGGCCTCCTGGAGCTCGTCCACACGCTCGGGATCGAGCCCCAGCAGCCGCGCCACGTCCGCCACCCGGGCCGGCGAGTCGAGCAGCTCGGTCTGCCAGGGCGCGCGGCGGCGCTTGTGTCCGTCGGAGCCCGCTGCGAGCATCGGCGCCATGCGTTCGTGCTTCATCTGTGCCGTCGTCCTCTCGAGCAGCCTGGCCGGCGTCGCCGGAGCCGCCACCCTGACCGTCGATGCGGCGGGAGGCGGAGATCATTCCACGATCGGTGACGCGCTCGCCGCCGCCAGCGCCGGCGACGTCATCGAGGTGGCGGCCGGAACGTACACCGAGGACATCGACTTCCTGGGCAAGGACGTGACGGTCGTGAGCAGCGATGGCGTGGGCGCGGCCACCATCACGGGCACCGGCTCCGGCCCGGTCGTCAGCTTCACCACGTCCGAGGGCCCGGGCGCGATCCTCGACGGCTTCGTCATCACCGGCGGCGACGCGACGGGCACCTACTTCGGCGGGGGCGTGCACGTGAACGGCGCGGACCCGACCCTGCGGGACCTGGAGATCCACGACAACCTCGCCTGGATCGGGGCCGGCATCCTGCTGGCGGACTCCGAGGCGACGCTGGACGGCGTGCACGTGCACGACAACGAGGCGCAGCTCGACACGAACGGGAGCTGGGGATACGGCGGCGGCCTGTACGCCTTCGACTGCGACGT
>ENA-OWNT01001081-OWNT01001081.1-seawater-metagenome-genome-assembly--contig:-NODE-1081-length-40244-cov-11.027386_pt1 | contig 40244 bp, 38 predicted proteins | sample MGYA00238136_ERZ651165 | MGnify/ENA primary metagenome ERZ651165 (study PRJEB26861, sample SAMN08777766) | seawater metagenome | isolation source: coastal seawater | place: USA: Florida | collected...
GTGGCAATGCTTCGCTGTTAGGCAAGATAAGCAATGCAGTGTTTGTGCCCAGCAGAGATAGAGAGTTAATGACATGGATATAATACAAGTTGTAATTAACGAGCAAGCTCATACGGTGCCAAGAAATAGCTCACTGGCCCAGATAATAGAACAGCTTTCGTTACCAGAAATGGGTTGTGTGTTTGCCATTAATAATAGCGTAGTACCGCGCAGTGAGTGGTCGAGTACACACATAAATGACGGTGATGCGATATCACTTTTTCAAGCAATTGCAGGAGGGTAATCGCATGCTGACTATTGCAAATAAGACATTCCAATCTCGACTGTTTACAGGCACAGGTAAATTTGCCAACAGCCAATTGATGGCCGAAGCCATTAATGCGTCAGGATCGCAATTAGCAACGATGGCGCTAAAGCGCGTCGACGTGAACAATCAACAAGATGACATTCTCAAACCGATTGTCGATATGGGTATCGGTTTACTGCCAAATACCTCCGGTGCCAAGAATGCAAAAGATGCCGTCTTTGCCGCGCACTTAGCGCGAGAGGCATTAGGAACCAACTGGTTGAAACTCGAAATTCATCCGGACCCTAAATATCTAATGCCAGATCCCATCGAAACGTTAGCCGCCGCTGAGCAGTTGGTAAAAGATGGCTTTACCGTTTTGCCGTATTGCCATGCTGATCCCGTTTTGTGTAAACGGTTAGAGGAAGTGGGTTGTGCCGCGGTGATGCCGTTAGGCGCGCCTATTGGCTCTAACAAGGGAATTGTTTCACACGACTTTATTGAAATCATCATCGACCAAGTGACGGTTCCGGTTATTGTTGACGCTGGGATCGGTGCGCCTTCACATGCTGCGCGAGCGATGGAAATGGGCGCGGATGCTGTTTTGGTTAATACGGCCATTGCGGCGGGATCAAACCCTGTCACAATGGCAAAAGCTTTCAAGCTTGCCGTGGAGTCGGGAAGGATGGCGTACGAAGCGGGTTTGGCTGGAAAGGTTTCGCACGCGGTGGCATCAAGCCCGTTGACCTCCTTTTTAGATAACTAGCGCGGAGGTAAAAAATGAGTTTCGTCGAACGTTTTAACGAGCTCGATTGGCACGATGTGTCTATGTCGATCAACGCGAAGACAGCCAGAGATGTAGAGCGTGCTCTGGGTAAAACCAAATGTGATCTCGAGGATTTTAAAGCCTTGATATCACCAGCCGCTGAAGCGTATCTAGAGCAAATGGCACAACAGTCTTTAGCGCTGACGCGTAAGCGTTTTGGTAACACCATGTCGCTCTATATTCCGCTTTACCTTTCTAACTTGTGCGCGAATGCTTGTACATATTGTGGTTTTTCTATGGAGAACCGTATTAAGCGAAGAACGCTCAACGAGCTGGAAATCGATGCCGAGATTCGAGCAATCAAACAGATGAAGTTTGATAGTGTGTTATTGGTGACCGGAGAGCATGAAACTAAAGTCGGGATGAACTACTTTCGTAAAGTGTTACCGCAAATTAAGCAGCACTTTAACTATCTCGCCATGGAAGTTCAGCCTCTGGAAGAAGAGGATTACGCAGAGCTGAAGACACTTGGGTTAGATGCAGTGATGGTGTATCAAGAGACTTATCACCCGTCGACCTATGCCGAGCACCACCTGCGTGGCAATAAAATGAATTTCGAGTTTCGCTTAGAAACCCCGGATCGATTAGCCAGAGCCGGGATTGATAAAATTGGTATCGGCGCCTTGATCGGGCTAGAAGACTGGCGTACCGATTGCTTCTATGCCGCCGCTCATCTGGACTACCTTGAAAGGACGTATTGGAAAACGCGTTACTCGATTTCGTTTCCGCGTTTGCGTCCTTGTGCCGGGGCTCTGCAACCGAAATCAGTGATGTCGGATAAGCAGTTGGTACAGCTCATTTGTGCTTATCGTTTGTTTGATCCTGAAGTCGAATTATCACTTTCAACACGAGAGTCACCGGAATTCCGCGATAACGTATTGCCTCTTGGGATTACCTCGATGTCAGCTGCATCCAAGACCCAACCTGGGGGATATGCGAATGATGATGTTGAGCTAGAGCAGTTTGAGATCAGCGATGAACGCAGTGCCGAATCTGTTGAAGCGATGATTCGCGCCAGAGGGTTCGATCCTGTGTGGCGTGATTGGCATTCCATATACTCTGGTTAGGGGGCATGTTTCACGTGAAACATTAAAAAGGGATTGATGACATCATCAATCCCTTTTGCATTTTAACGAATCGGTTTATGGATTAAGCATGCGTCAACGGTTGTGTAGCAGCGCGTAACCATTCTTTCACTTCGCCTTCAACCAATGGGCTAATGTCATCCCATACTTTTTGGTGGTAGTCATTTAGCCATGCAAGCTCTGGTCGGGTTAACATGTTGACATTGATGTTGCGTGTGTCGATTGGGCAACGGGTCAGTGATTCGAAGGCTAAGACAGGGAAGTCACCTGAAGTCTGTTTTTCAACAACCAGCTCCAAGTTCTCGATACGGATACCAAACGCATCTGCGCGATAGTAGCCAGGTTCATTCGAAAGCACCATGCCTTCAAGCAAAGGCACATCGACATGCTTCTTAGAAATACTCGCAGGGCCTTCATGTACATTGAGGAAGTGTCCTACGCCATGGCCTGTTCCGTGGTCGTAGTCATAACCTTCCGCCCACAAATGCTGACGAGCAAGTGTATCAATTTGATAGCCGCGAGTGCCTTTCGGGAAGCGCGCGCGTGCAACACCAATATGACCTTTTAGGGCAAGAGTGAATTGATTAATCATCTCATTAGTTGGCTGACCGATGGCAACGGTACGAGTGATATCTGTTGTACCGTCTAAGTACTGGCCACCTGAATCGACTAAGTAAAGAGTGTTAAGTTCTAACTTACCAGGTTCAGGTTGGTTCTCATGGTTGTAGTGACACATTGCAGCGTTGCCACCTGCAGCAGAGATGGTGTCAAAACTCAGATCCATAAGGGATGGATCTTGCTGTCTGAAGCTTTCCAGCTTATCTGACAGAATCGCTTCATCGTGTAGGTTATTCGCTGCGACTTCAGCATCAAGCCAAGTTAAGAATTTACACATCGCTACACCATCGCGAATATGACACGCTTTCATGCCTGCAATCTCGACTTCATTCTTGGCTGCTTTTGGCATCAGACAAGGGTCTGCCGCACTAATTACTGTTGCGCCAGAGTTTTGCAGAACTAGCTTAAACCACGCATTACTCGTTGATGGGTCGAGCAGTACTTTCTTGCCAGATAAAGCTTCAACTCGTGCTTGAAGTGAATCAGGGTGGTGAACAGTGACACCGCTGCCTACATGGCTAGCGAAGTCATCAGAAAGACGAGCTGGATCGAGGAAGAACTCGACGCTTGAATCCGCATGAATGATTGCATGTGACAGCAAAACAGGTAGGCGCGAGACATCAAGACCACGAACGTTAAGCAGCCAACAGACAGAGTCTAGTGCGGTAATAACCGCTGCGTCGCCGCCAGCTTTAGTTACAAGTTGTGCGATTTCCTGACGTTTACTTTCGCTAGATTGGCCTACAGACTCTGTTGCCATAAGACGAACATCTGAAATAACAGGTGTTGGGCGATCGTGCCACAGTTTATCGATAGGATTACTGTCTAAAATTGTAAGCTCAATTTTACCAGCCAGTTTCGACTGAGCTGCTTCTAGCCACGCTGAATTGTGCATACGTGGGTCAATTGCGACTGAACCACCAGAATTAAGGTGAGTTTGAATCCACTCCAGAGCCGGCTCTTCGATCAAATGGCGGTATTCAAACAGCTCAGAAGGTACCTGTTTAGTGACCTGAACCGTATAGCGCCCATCTACGAAAATCGCTGCTTTTTCTTGAGTAATTACTGCTGCGCCAGCTGAACCTGTGAAACCTGTTAGCCAGTGAAGACGCTCGTTATGAGCCGGAACATATTCACCTAAATACTCGTCTTCATGTGGAACGAGCAGGGCATCAATATTGTGCTGCGCTAGCCATTGTCGAATCGCAGTCAAACGCTGCTCTGTAGTAGTTAGCATCTGTGTTAATCCTTCATTTTGGTATGGGTGTCCATTTAGACGATGATTCACTCAATTGGACGATGCGAATAAGCTACTCTTTTTACCGTCAGCCTGCAAATTATCTAAGCGCTGTGGTTTTATCCCGAATGATTTGTCGTAACCAGGACAATGCAGGGTCATTTTCTCTGTCGCGGTGCCAAAACAGCGTGTAAGCCATAGGAGGGAATTCCATAGGTAGTGGAAGCACAGTTGAATCTAGCTGCTTTGAGGCAAGCTTAACGAAATGACTGGGAGCGGTAAAAACGAAATCGGTGTAAGAGCACAAGCTAGCGGCACTATTAAAGTCGGGTACAGTAATGGCAATGTCGCGTTCTTTACCTATGTCCGCCAAACGGTAGTCTAGTAGCCATCGCTCATTGCCATCACATCGCACTTGTACATGGCGTTGCGCTAAAAAGTTATCTAAGTTCCAGGTTTGGTTCAATGCGGGATGGTCTTTGCGTACTAAACACATTTGGTTATCGCGATAGATTTCCTGCTCACAGATATCATTGGGAGGCAGCATGGTGAGCTTTGCATCATTGATATCGATATCCTTGCCTGTTATTCCCAAATCAATCTCGCCCCGTTGAATTTGGCGAAAAGTATCTTCAGACCAGGCATGGGTACTAATGGTCACACCGGGAGCACGATTAAATATCTCAGGCAAAAAGTGGGGCAAAATCAGAGGGTAAACACTCTCTACTGCAGCTATTTGATAGCGGTAGTCACTCGAGCTTGGTGAGAATTGCTCTGGTTGTGTTAACTGCTCAAGTTGGTTAATTAGTATTTCGAGCTTCGGTTTTAGAAACAGCGCTTTTGGTGTTGGCTTCAATCCATGAGCGTGACGAACAAATAGAGGGTCATCAAACTGAACTCTTAGCTTGGCGAGATTTTTACTGACTGCAGACTGACTTAAGCAGAGCCTATGTGCTGCTCGCGTAACATTGAGTTCTTCGATCAGAACCCGTAAACAAACCAACAAATTCAGATCAATTCGAGCAAGTTTCTCTATATTCATGAGTAATTCTCTGGAGGAATAACTTTGATGACAATACGTCATTAGTAGGCATATCTAGTTTAGCCTACTATATAGGCAATTTCATCATGCGCAGCGGAGAATCACGTGCAGTCGGCAACTTACAATGATCCAACAAAGAGTCAATTAGTACTACTTACACTACTGGTGCTATTTAGCCCTTTGGCCATCGATATCTATCTACCTGCACTACCACTGATTTCATCAACGTTCCACGTGGAACACGCGCTAGCGCAAGACACAATTACATGGTTCTTATTTGCTATGGGTGTAGGCCAGCTTTTTGCTGGTCCATTGGCAGATAAACTAGGACGTCGAACTGTTGCATTGGGAGGGGTTAGTATCTACGCGATGAGCGCTTTATTGGCGTGGAGTGCTCAAAACATAGAGTGGATGCTCGTCTCTCGTTTGCTACAAGGCTTAGGTGCGTGCGCGACATCGGTAGCAGCCTTTGCAACAGTTCGCGATATATTCGGTCCGCAGAAAAGCGGTAAAATGATCAGCTATCTAAATGGTGCTATCTGCTTTATTCCGGCACTTGCCCCAATTCTTGGTAGCTGGTTAACCCAGCAATTTGGTTGGCGTTCAAACTTCAGCTTTATGGCTGGCTTTGCTGTAGTAGTACTAGTGATGTTATGGATGGGGTTGAAAGAAACAAATCCACAACTGAGCAAAGAGCCAGTATTCAAACTCAATCGCTACTTAGATGTTATTAAAACACCTTCGTTTCTTTTCCACGCGACCTTGTGCATGTTAGCGATGGCAGTGATCTTAGGCTATGTAACATCAGCACCAGTTGTTCTGATGGAAAACCTGGGGTTAACCATGAATGAGTTCACCATGTGGTTCGGAATCAATGCTGCAATAAACATCATCGCATGTATGAGTGCTCCTAAGTTTATGGACCGATTCGGTACCCATATGGCACTAACCGTAGGTATTGTGACGTTAATCGTTGCTGGTGTGGTGATGCTTATGCTTAATGGCCAAGCAACCGCAATGGCGTTTATGTTGCCAATTTTCATGTCATCGATAGGCTTCGCATGGATTCTTGGTGCAGCAGCAGGCAAAGCGCTGGCTCCATTTGGCGACAAAGCAGGAACAGCGGCGGCACTGTTGGGTCTGTTCCAGATGAGCGGTTCGGGTCTGGTAGTGGGTACGGTTCAACGTTTAGGAATGGAACCTCAGATCATGATTGCGACACTGATGATTATTATCGCTCCGGCGTTAGCTATTCTTTGGTCGAGAAAGGGCCGAGACTGGCATCATGCGATGGCTTAATTAACTTAGACAAGCTTTGATAAATAAATAAAACGATGTATATTTGAGCTTCTTATATCGAGATGTGTGGATAAATCGCTACGATGTCAATGACGACTTATGAAATGGCTCGTCTTCTGGAGCAACTAGAAGATTCTCCGGAAAAAATTATGTTTGGTAAATTGTTGAGTGAATTGGGTAACCAAAGTGGTGAGCGCATTCGCAGTGCAGCAAAACAAGTGCCACTACCAATTCTTCGCGATATGGTTTATCAGTTTCAACAGGTAATTGAGTCTCGCAAAGGTGAGCAGGTCGAGTCTCTGGCTAAAGAGATTGCTGACCAGGGAATATCTGTGGAAGATCTTAAAAAGTACCTTGCTGAAAAATAGCAGATTACTCAATTGAAAAACTCGCCTCGGCGAGTTTTTTTATGGGTTAACGTTGCGGTTGATAGGGTTTTGCAGCGAAATCAGCGTCTCAGTTGATTGCACTTCGTCAATCGCTTGCAGCTTATCGATAAGTACGTACTGCAATTCTTCAATTGAACGACACATCAACTTGACGAAGATATTGTAGGCACCTGTGGTGTAGTAGGCTTCAACCACTTCCTCTAGTGCATTGAGTTTTTCCAACGCTGAGTGGTAGTCACGCGCAGCGTTAAGGTTGATTCCAATAAAGCAACACACGTCGTAACCGAGCTTTTTGGTATCAACGATCACCTCCGTTCCCTGAATGATATCCGCAGATTTCATCTTCTCGATGCGGACGTGAATCGTCGCCGGACTCACTTCAAATAGCTTGGCCATTTCTGCATAGGGAGTACGTGCATCTTCCATCAGTGTTTTGAGGATAGCTTTGTCTAAGTCATCTAGCTTAATATTATGAGCCTGCATGTAACTCCTTGTAATTCACGTAATTGTTACGGCTTTAGTACAAACTATCACCAGTGGTGATACAATAGTAATTATAATTTTTGGTACTGAGACACATTTTAGTGCGTTTATGTCTATTCCTTCTAGCGATAATTTGTAGTTCGTTTACCCAGGCGCATGATAAAGATGTGCTGATAGTTCATTCCTACCATCAAGGCTTTTTCTGGACGGATGCCTTCCAACATGGGCTGGATACCCAGCTAAAGGGCTCGGGAATTCCGACCCGGGTTCTCTATCTGGATAGCAAGCGAATTCAGAATGACACTTACTTTGAACGCTTGTACCAACTCTACAAAACCAAGTTCGAGCAAGAGAACTTTCAGGCGATCGTTGTTAGTGACAACAACGCGCTGAAGCTAATGAACCAGCTGGCTGATGAGATTGGTGATGTGCCGGTTATATTTGGTGGAATAAACAATTACATCCCTGAACTGCATAACAACTTAAATGCCACTGGAGTCGTAGAAGATATTGATCTATTTAGTAATATCTCTCTGATTGAGCGAATCCAGCCTCAGGTAAAGTTAATACACATCGTCAGTGACCATTCTGTAAGCGGTGAAGCGGTACGACAACAAGTTGGTCAATTTCTCTCTGACCATCCACAATATCGTGACCAAATTGTTTCCTATATTCCGGATAGCTATGAGCGACTGTTAGAGCATCTGTCTAAACTCGGTCTTCGTGATGCAGTCTTGTTCTCGCTTTATGATCGCGAAATTGGCGGTGAGTTAGTTGCGGAACATGATAAATGGAAACGTCTCAACGAAGTGTCAAAAGCACCGGTTTATATGGTGCGCGATCTTGCTTTAGGGCATGGTGCTGTCGGGGGCGTAGTGCAAAGCGGGTTTCAACACGGGCAATTAGTGGCTGAGCTACTTATGGCAGCACTTGATAACCCTAACGCGACGTTACCAAGCGTTAAGCACGGTATCCCTCAGGTTAAGCTCGACTATCAGGCAGTGACTAAATGGGGGCTGGGTATTGATGGTGAAGAGGACTCATCACTGTTTAATAAGCCACTAGACTTCGCTGACCGATATGCCCATGAGCTTAAAGCTATCGGTAGTATTACCATCTTCCTTACGGTAGTGATCATGGTGTTGGTCTACTACTTGAGCCGCATAAAGCGCAGCGAACAATTGGCGAAAGAGAGTCAGACACTGATTGAAATGGTCTTTGACCAAAGCTATCACTTTATCGGCGTACTCGATCCACAAGGGTGTATCACCTCAAGTAACAGTAAGCTGCAAGAGTTACTCTATCACCAAGACTTTAGCATTGACCGTCCTATCTGGCAGCATCGCCATTGGGAGGCGGAAGCAGCTAAACAGCTTCAGTTGTTCTTCCAACAACAATCAGATGACTCAGCGACCCAGTTTGAAGCTGAAATCTGGCATGCTGAACATGGCTCTATGGTGTTAGAAGTCGCGCTAAAACCTATCCCTTCACTTCAGGGCGGTAAGCAATACCTACTTGAAGCTCGTGATGTAACGTCGAGAAAGATAACCGAAGAGCGTCTCTACCAACGTGAAGCGAATCTCAGTCACTACTATGACCAGCAACCGGTGATGATGGTGACCTTAGATGAGCAGAATCGCGTCCAGCAGGTCAATCAGTTTGCTGAGCAGTTGTTAGGTTACAAGTCAGATCAACTGTTAGGCCATCGTTTGAAAGAGTTTTACCTCAATTCTGATGCGTTAATTGCAAGGCAGGTACTGCTACAGCCCAAGCAAGCTATAAAAGGTGTCTGGCGCCGTGACATCGAATATCGACACGCTAATGGAAACACCGTTTGGGTACGAGAGAACATAAGACCACTGGTCGAGTCAGGTCATATCCTAATCGTTGGTGAAGATGTCACTGAGACCCGTAAGCTTTCGGAACAGTTACAATATCAGGCACAGCATGACCTGCTGACTGGAACTTTTAGTCGTAACTATTTTGAACGAGAGCTCGAAAAAGCGTTGCGTGAAGTGGCGAGTTACACTCGAACTCATGCGATGTTGTATATCGACCTCGACCAGCTCAAAGTACTCAATGATACTGCCGGACATGAAGCGGGTGATGCTGCTATTCAGTTTTGTGCCAGCATGTTAGAAGAGGTGTTGCCGTATAACTCGATATTGGCGCGTATGGGTGGCGATGAGTTTGCGATTCTTCTCAAAGACTGTACTGAACTCGATGTGAAAAAGGTCGCGGGCACCATAATCACTACGCTCAGTGAACACGCCTTTATTTGGGAAGATATACGTCTCAATCTTAACTGCTCAATCGGTATTCGCTTAATTGACCATACTGCGTCATCGCCACAAATGGTTCATGCCCAAGCTGATACCGCGTGTCACGTTGCCAAAGAAGAAGGCCGCAACCGCTACAGCATGTACTGCCTCGATGATAAAGAACTGCGTCGACGAGAGCAGGAGATGGAGAGTGTCAATCTGGTCCATGACGCGCTTGCGAACCAACGAATAGAACTGTTTGCCCAGCAAATTCTGGATTTGACTGGAGAAGAGCAGGGAATGCACTTTGAAATTCTGATTCGAATTAAGAATGCTGAGGGTGAATACATTTCTCCAGGCATCTTTATGCCTGCATCAGAACGCTACAATATCGCTCATCTGCTTGATAAGCAGGTTGTCACCCAAGCTTTGGATTATCTGTCTGGTAACCCTGAAGTACTGGAACATCTAAACACATGCTCAATCAACCTGTCAGGGCATTCGATGGGTAACAAGGAGTTTATTCGCTTCTTGTTAGACAAGCTGTCACAGTCATCAGTGCCTTGCGACAAGATCTGTCTGGAGATCACTGAAACGGCAGCGATGAGCAATATGAACCAAGCTATTGAGTTCTTCACCCAACTAAAAGCGTTAGGTTGCCAAATCGCGTTGGATGACTTTGGTTCTGGTCTGTCATCGTTTGGTTACCTGAAAAAACTGCCAGTCGATGTTGTGAAGATTGATGGCATATTTGTCAGGGATATTGATGTCAATGAGATGGACCACCTTATGGTTAGGTCGATTAATGATCTTGCACGCCAGATGGGTAAGAAGACGGTTGCCGAGTTTGTTGAGAACACACATATCATTGAACAGTTGATGGAGCTTGGGGTTGATTACGCTCAGGGATATATAATAGGTAAGCCAAAACCTTTAGCTGAGCTGATCGAAGAGTTAATGGTGACACAGAAACCTTAGTACCGTTGTTGAAAATCCAGTAAACTGCGCACTCTTAACGTAACAAGACTTTGGAGCACTTCGTGCAACTACAACTTCAATGTGAAGATCAGACGCAAACAGACCGATTTGAACAGATTACACAACGCTGGGGCTTAACCCACAGCGAAGAGAGTCCGTTTGCCTTAGTTTTGACTGACCAAAGACTTGAGTTACGTAAGCTCGATGAGCCAAAGTTAGGTGCAATATTTGTCGATTTAGCTGGTGGCGCGGTAGCTCACCGCCGCAAATTTGGTGGTGGTAAAGGGCAGGCCATCGCCAAAGCGGCCGGGTTAAACAAAGGTAGTACACCAACCATCCTCGATGGTACTGCGGGTCTGGGGCGTGATGCATTTGTTCTGGCGTCACTGGGCTGTAAGGTTCAAATGGTGGAGCGTCACCCTGTGGTTGCTGCACTACTTGATGATGGTCTGGAGCGAGCTAAGCAAGATACTGAGATTGGGGATTGGGTTGCTGAACGAATGTCGTTACTGCACGCGTCAAGCCACGATGCACTCGATCAATTGGCAAATGATAAAGAGTTTGTTCAACCTGACGTGGTTTACCTCGATCCTATGTATCCACATCCTGAAAATAAGAAAAAGAGCGCGCTAGTCAAAAAAGAGATGCGTGTCTTTCAGTCTCTTGTCGGGGCAGATTTGGATGCAGACAGTTTGTTAGAACCCGCTTTAGCCCTTGCTGCTAAAAGGGTTGTGGTTAAGCGCCCTGATTATGCGAACTGGCTTGATGACAAGAAACCAACCATGGCTATTGAGACCAAAAAAAATCGCTTTGATGTTTATGTTAATGCATCAATGACTTAGCGAACGCTGTATCAATTCTGCGACTTTTGCTCTTGCTAATTGCTAACCAAGCAGGTATATCTTACTAAGAACTATTCGTATTCTTAGCTGGAGTTGTAGCGTGGCTAAAAGTCTTTGTAAGATGAACCGCAAGCAAATTGCTGATAATTTGGGTGAAATTCACCGTTTGGTGAGTGATGCCAAATACATTTGTCGTTCATGTGCCCGCTCGTCGTCAGCGAAAGATTCGCTATGTAAGCCTGCGGCCATTCCTCCTAAAGCCTGTCAAAATCAGCCTATTGAACAGCAGAAGAGTTGTGCCTTGCTCGCTGAGGCACTGCCTAAGCAAGCACAAACAGAATCCTCCATACAGAAAGCGCAAGCAGTACGAAGAGTTGTTGAACGAGTTAAGCAGAAAGCGGCTCGCCCGCAACCCTTAATCGAGGCTCAGCAAACTGAGGCTGCGTTACCTGACGTAGGTGAGCTATCAGATAAGAAAGCAATAAAAAGCGCTAAGAAAGCCCTTAAGAAGTACTACAAGCAGCAAAAGAAACTGCTTAAACTGGCTAAAAAGCAGCACAAGTTGGCAAAACGTCAGCACAAACTCGAAGCACAGCTACCGACTCAGATAGCGATTGCTACTGCCACGTCAGAACTGACTGATACACGTAGCGCAAACAATATTCATTAATGCACAACAAAAAAACGCTCTCCAATCGGAGAGCGTTTTTTATTAATCAGCATAGTTAAACCTAGGATTGAGTACTCTGCTGTACCTTGCGCTTGACCCAGGTTTCATTGACCCACAACGAAAGCAGAATGATCGCTCCACCAATGCTAAGTTGAGCAATATCGACGTCACGGTTCCAAATGACGATATTGACGATCAGCCCTGCAGGCACCAAGGCGTTATTCATAATCGCTAGCGCTCCTGCATTCACCATGGTTGCGCCTTTGTTCCATGCAAAGTAACCAAGACCCGAGGCAATCAGTCCAAGATAAATCAAAACGCCCCACTGAGTGCTGGTGGTTGGCATCTTATCGATATTACCCATTAGTGCGAAGGCAACTGTCGCAACACACAAAGCGCCAAGGTAGAAGTAGCCGAAAATGGTATGTTGAGGAAGCTCGACCTGATACTTCTCCATCAGGTACTTATAACCGACCTGACCGATAGCAAAACAGACATTTGCCCCTTGCACCACTAAGAAGCCGACAACGAAGTTCTCGTTGATACCTGCGAACTTAATAAATGCTGCACCCGCAACTGCGATTGCTGCGGTCACCAAATACCAAGGCGAGAAGCGACGTTTCAGCAGATCATAAATGATGGTGACGTAGATAGGTGTGAATACGGTGAATAGCAGTACTTCAGGAACGGAAAGTAGCAAGAAAGATTGGTAGTAGAAGCAGTACATCAAACCGAGCTGGAAGCCGCCAATAACCATCAGGCGTGCAATCAGGCCTTTATCGACCCCTTTGAAACGCAAAAATGGCAGGAATACTAAGCTTGCCAATGCAACTCGCATTAACACCGAAAACCAAGAATCGACCTGACCGGCTAGATAAACGCCGATCAGGCTAAAAGAGAATGCCCACAATAAAGTGACAGCGGATAAATACCCCATAATTAAGACTCATTATCAAAAACTATCGGGCAGTTTATACCAATATTGGCTATCAATCAGTCTTTTAGTGGTACTACCAACATATCAACAGGCGAGCAGTTAATTAGCTGACGCGTTGAAGAGAGTAGCTTACTCCAGAAATCCTGATGATGGCCACAGACAACCAAATCAATATTGAACTCATTGATGGTGTCACATAGCTCGTTGCTGAGATCACCACTGCCAACCAGGGTATGTTTGATTGGGTAATTTGCGTGGTCCGCCAGTTCTTGTAGCTGTCGTTGAGATGCTTCGATAGCTTGATGCTGAGTCTCAGCCAAGTTGATATCAATTAACCCGGTATAGAGCTCTGCGTAGTTCACATCGATATGAATGAATGAAACCACAGCGTCGAGTGGTTTTGCCAAAGATACGGCTTTCTCGACCAAAACTTTACTGTCTTCAGAGAGGTCAATGGCAACCAAAATGTGTTGATAACTCATAGTGCTATCTCCTGTTAAGGGAACTGATTAAAGATTAGCACCTCGTATTAATAAATTTTGCAGGGGTGATCTCAGATCCACATTTGCTATGCAAAGTGTTAAGGTGATGAACATGATATAGTCAATTTAACTTCATAGACTTAGTAGGAGTGGTACATGCTTTCTCAAGCAATGGTTGAACAATTGAATGAGCAAATTAATCTCGAATTTTTCTCATCCAATCTATACTTACAAATGAGTGCTTGGTGTGAAGACAAAGGATTCGAAGGCGCAGCTGAATTTTTACGTGCTCACGCCGTAGAAGAAATGGAGCACATGCAACGTCTTTTCACTTATGTGAGCGAGACAGGTGCAATGCCAATTTTAGGCGCTATCGAAGCACCTAAGCACGAGTTCAATAGCCTGGGAGATGTATTCCGCGAAACATTCGAGCACGAGCAAATGATTACTGAAAAAATCAATAAGCTGGCTCATGTTGCGTTTACATCACAAGACTATTCAACGTTCAACTTCTTACAGTGGTACGTGGCAGAGCAGCACGAGGAAGAGAAGTTATTTAAAGGGATCTTAGATAAGTTAGATCTTGTTGGTGAAGACGGTAAAGCACTGTTCTTTATTGATAAAGATTTAGCAGCTTTGGCAAAAGAAGGTTCATCTTCAATTATGGATGCCCCTGCTGAGTAATCAGCGAAAGACTATCTAAATTTGATCGTCTTTTTCTCTGGGCACTTAAGAAGATGTAGGGAGGAAAAGATGATCAACGCTGACACAATTCTATTTGCGTTATTGATGGTAACGGTAGTGAATATGGTTCGCTATCTCACTGCGCTGCGCTCACTCATTTACATCATGCGAGAAGCCCATCCTTTGCTTTATCAGCAAGTCGATGGCGGTGGTTTCTTTACTACACATGGTAATGTCACTAAGCAAGTTCGCTTATTCCACTACCTTAAGAGTAAAGAGTATCATCATCACCATGATGAAGTGTTTACTGGCAAGTGTGACCGCGTCAGAGAGCTGTTTATCCTGTCGACCTCTTTACTTGCTGTAACACTATTGGCGGCGATGATTCTCTGAGTGTTGAATTGGCATTCAATGTAAATACCGCTAGAATAACCGTTCAAATTGCTAAGGATGTGCATTACGCACATCCTTTTTTATTGGTTTTAATGAGTAGTTATTCATGACGGAAAAGTTTGACGTTGTCATTATCGGAGCAGGTGCTGCCGGGCTAATGTGTGCGGCGGAAGCTGGAAAACGCGGCCGTAAGACCTTAGTGCTCGACCACGCTAAAAAGCCTGGCCGAAAAATCCTGATTGCTGGTGGTGGTCGCTGTAATTTCACAAACTATGATGTGACGGCGAATAACTACTTATGTCAAAACCCACACTTTGTTAAGTCTGCTCTATCTCAGTACACCAACTGGGACTTCATCTCCATGGTCAGCAAGCATGGTATTGAATTTGAAGAACGCGACCATGGTCAGCTATTTTGCGTCGGTGACTATGACTCAAAAGACATCGTAAAAATGATGCTTGCAGAGTGCGACTACCCAAGTGTCAGTCAACGCTATCAGCAAGATATTCACCATATCGAACAAACTGAGACGGGTTTCACTCTGCATGCCAACACCAGCGTGATTGAGTGCCAGTCCCTCGTCGTTGCGACAGGCGGCTTGTCGATGCCTAAACTTGGAGCCACGCCTTTTGGCTACAAGATAGCTGAGCAATTTGGTTTAGAGGTTATCTCAACCACAGCGGGTCTCGTACCGTTTACTCTGCACAAAGAAGATAAAGAAGCATTTGCTGAGCTATCCGGAATCGCTATTCCTGCCGAGATCACCGCTCAGGATGGCACTGTATTTAAAGAAGCTTTGTTGTTTACTCATCGCGGATTATCAGGCCCTTCTGTATTGCAGATCTCTTCATTCTGGAAGGCCGGTGAAAAGGTGACGATTAACCTGGTTCCTGAAGCTGATATTGATGAGTTGCTCCAACGTTCACTTGAGAAGCACCCGAATCAGACACTCAAGAATACGCTGGCGAAGGTGTTACCTAAGCGATTGGTCGAAGTATTAATTGATCGGAAAGTGCTACAGGATAAGCCCCTTAAACAATTTAACGCCAAGCAACTTGGTGAGATCACTCATACTCTGGAAAACTGGCAAATCATGCCGAATGGAACTGAAGGCTACCGAACCGCAGAAGTAACGCTGGGTGGTGTTGATACTAAACATCTATCTTCTAAAACGATGGAATGCAAGCAAATCAAAGGCTTGTACTTTATTGGTGAAGTAATGGATGTCACTGGTTGGCTAGGCGGCTACAACTTCCAGTGGTGCTGGAGCTCTGGTTTTGTTGCAGGGCAGTGGGTGTAATTTTCGTGAACTAAAAACGATTCGAGTTCATTCTTTGGTACTACACTTACTCTATAAAAAAAGTGAAGGGTAGCGAAGGAGTGAACTCTATGAGCCAAGAAGCACTGATCTCTCGAATTAACGAATTACCACGAATTGAAAGTGTTTTGCAGGAATTGCTGGAGATGGTCAACCGTGACTCTATCGACTTTAGCGAGCTTGCACACAAAATGGCGATGGATCAGGTACTTCTGGCTCGAGTGCTGAGGATGGCAAACTCAGCGCAATTTGGTGGCGTTAAAGGTACCTCAAATATTAATGATGCCATCGTGCGTATTGGTATCGGGGCTATTCGTAATTTAATCTCTTCCTCCATTCTCGCCTCAAGTTTTCCCAAAATAGAAACCTTAAATATCAAAGACTACTGGGCTGGCACTTTTGAAGTTGCCACCATAGCCAGTACGATAGCCAAAGACATTAAACTCGACCCTAACGAAGCCTTTACTACTGGCATACTACACAATATTGGCGAGTTGATGATTCATACCTTAGAGCCTGAAAAAGCTGTAGCGATAAGCCATCGTGTCGCTAATGGCGAAAATGCGGTTGTGGTACAAAGAGAAGTGTTAGGTGTCGATGCTCAGCAGCTTGGGGCGGTTTTAGCGGAGAGCTGGAAATTCCCCAATGAGTTGGTAGATGCGATTGCTAATGTTAACCACCCGGCTAAAGCCGTGGAATCGAAGCGATTAGCTTGCCTGATGTACCTTGCTCGTGATGCTCATCAGCGCTGGGATGCGATGTTTGAAGAGCAAGAAAAACAAAACTATCTGGCAAACAGTAAAGCTGCCCAGGCATTACACGTATCGCCAGAACTGGCGTCTAAAATCGATAAGGTTCGTGGTAATGGCAGCGAGCTCGCCTATCAACTTTTCTAGAAACGAATAGACGAGCCTAATGTAGCAGAGTTGTTACACCGCTTGTTTGTTAAGATCTTTTTTGCCGAATCTGATCTGTTGGATCACCAGACCTGCGATGATCAGCACTAACCCAACCAGAGTTGCTGGATGAATCTGTTCGCCGATGATACTTGCTAACAGCATCAGTGAGATAAACGGTGAAGCAAAGATAAGGTTACTGATACGTGCCGTGTTTTGCGTGAGTTTTAGTGCACTTAACCACAGTACGAAAGTGACGCCCATTTCAAACAAGCCTACGTAAGTCACTGCAAGCCACCCCTGGCCAGAGATCTGGTCAAAAGACAGCCCTTCATAAATGGTTAACCCTATCGCACACGGAATGGCGACAAGAAAGCCTAATAGTACGCCGACAATAGGGTCCGCTTTGTTTTTTGTATTTAGAATCCAGTAGCTTGCCCATAGCAAAGTGGAAAGCAGCGCTAAACCAACCCCAAGTGGGCTATCGAAATTCAAGCCAAGTACGTCGCCCTTAGTGGCAATGACAATCACACCCAGATAGCTGAACGTACAGGCGAGCCAATCCTGTTTACGAATCTTCTGCCCCAAAAATACAGCAGCCATTAAGGTTAGGGTGATCGCCCAACTGTAGTTGATCGCCTGTGCCTGTGATGCGGGAAGCAAGTCGTAGGCTTTAAACAAAATTATGTAGTACGCCAGTGGGTTAATCAGGCCAAGCAGTAAGTAATACCAAGGGTTAGATAAAAATGTACTCGGTAGCAATTTGAGTTTGCCCTGAACCGCGCAAATGGTGATTAGCGCGATAGCAGAAACAATGCTGGCAACGGTAAGCATTTGAATCGGAGAAAATTCTGCCAGAGTGAGTTTGAAAGCGGTGGCTACCGTCGACCAGAGTAGTACAGCCGATAAACCTAATCCTAAAGCACGACGCTCGTTCATGATGTTCCTTAATAAAACCAATAGCTTGCTTTGCATCCGCTATCAGTGTGGTACAGGGTACGGAGCGCCTAGTCTAGCTGTTCGATATCTAGCCGACAAACTGGACATTTATCCAGTGGTAAAATACCATTAAAACTATCGAATATTTATGAGTTAAATCGTTATTATGCAATGGATTCTTGAGCATCAAGGTGTGTTGGTGAGTGGTATTGTTAGCGCAGTTGCCAGCGGCGTAGCTGTCGGCTGGTGGGTTAAACAGAAAATGCGCTTTGATCATCAACTGCTTGAACAACAGCTCGAATCGAACCAGCAGTTAGCCGCGAATCAGATTGCTCAATTAGAGAAAGAGTTAGCAGAAGCACAGCAAGACCTTGATGAGCTTGACGGGGAGCGAGATAAAGCGGCTCACGAGCTCAAGCAATCTCACGGTAAATTGATGGCGGTGCTAGAGAAGCTACGTTACTTTGAAGCGGTTAAACAAGAACGCCAACAATATGCAGATGACCTGAACAGCGTTCGCGAACAGAAGTCTCAGCTTGAAGCTCAATTACGCGAGCAGGAAGCGCGTCACGAGCAACAAACCAAGTCCAGTCAGGAAAAACTCCAGTTACTTGAACAGGCCGAAGAGCGCCTCAAGCAGCAGTTTGAATACCTTGCCAACCAGTTATTTGACGCCAAAACAGCCAAAGTCGATCAGCAAAACCGTCAGAGCCTTGATGGGTTACTCTCCCCGTTAAGGGAGCAACTTGAAGGCTTTAAGAAGCAGGTCAGTGATAGCTTCAATCAGGAAGCGAAAGAGCGTCACACCTTAGTCCATGAGCTGAAAAATCTGCAACGTCTCAATGAGCAGATGAGTAAAGAGGCGCTGAACCTCACTCAGGCACTAAAAGGGGACAATAAGCAGCAGGGCAACTGGGGGGAAGTGGTACTTGCTCGCGTGCTTGCTGAGTCGGGATTACGTGAAGGCCACGAGTATCAAACTCAGGTGAGCCTGCAGAATGAGGCAGGCAAGCGCTATCAGCCGGATGTGATTGTTCACTTACCTCAGGATAAGCAAGTCGTGGTTGATTCTAAGATGGCGTTGGTTGCTTACGAACGTTACTTCAATGCGGAAACCAATCATGAAAAGGATCGAGCGCTAAGTGATCACTTACTAGCACTTCGGGCGCATATTAAAGGATTGTCGCAAAAAGATTACCACCAACTGAAAGGCATCCACAGCCTCGACTACGTATTGATGTTTATTCCTGTCGAACCGGCGTTTCAGGTCGCGATTCAGGCTGATCCGAGTTTAGTAAAAGATGCTATGGAGCAAAACATTATTCTGGTTAGCCCAACAACTTTGCTGGTGGCGTTACGAACTATTGATAACCTGTGGCGCAATGAGCGACAGAATCAGAACGCTCAGGTAATTGCAGAGCGGGCAAGTAAGCTGTACGACAAGCTGCGTCTGTTTGTTGATGATATGGAGAGTTTGGGTGGCGCTCTTGACCGGGCAAACCAGAACTATCAAGGCGCAATGAACAAACTTGCGACTGGTCGTGGCAACGTGATCCGTCAGGCGGAAAGCTTTAAACAGCTCGGGGTTGAGGTGAAGAAATCCATTTCAAATGACTTAGCTCAGCTCGCACATCACGATCATTTCACAGAAAATGCAAGCTTGAATAAAAATGACTCTTTCGCCGAAAGACATCCGGATGAGGATAAAGTAAACTAATCGCCCGCAGTGCTTAGGTCGTATTAATTCAATGCACTGTACGAAGAGGAATCACAATGACGGATACAAGCGTGCAATCGAATACAGCTTTAGAAACAAATGAAACCACGCATTTTGGTTTCACAACCGTAGCGAAAGAAGAGAAAGTCGCTAAAGTTGCTGAGGTTTTCCACTCAGTGGCAGCCAAGTACGACATTATGAACGATCTGATGTCGGGTGGTATTCATCGCCTATGGAAACGCTTTACTATCGACTGCAGTGGTGTTCGTCCTGGTCAGCGCGTATTGGACTTAGGTGGTGGTACAGGTGACCTGACCGCTAAGTTCTCTCGTATCGTTGGTGATAAAGGTCATGTTGTTCTGGCTGACATTAACAACTCAATGTTAAATGTCGGTCGTGACAAATTGCGTGATAACGGCATTGTTGGCAACGTTCATTACGTGCAGGCTAATGCGGAAGAGCTACCATTCCCTGATGACTACTTTGACGCAATTACTATCAGCTTCTGTCTGCGTAACGTCACGGATAAAGATAAAGCGCTGCGTTCAATGTACCGTGTGCTAAAGCCGGGCGGTCGTCTGTTAGTGCTTGAGTTCTCTAAACCGGTTCTTGAGCCTCTGTCGAAGATCTATGATAGTTACTCATTCCACCTATTGCCGAAAATGGGTGAGTTGGTTGCGAATGATGCGGAAAGCTACCGTTATCTGGCTGAGTCGATTCGTATGCACCCTAATCAAGAAACACTTAAGGGCATGATGGACGAAGCTGGCTTTGAGCAGACCAAATACTACAACCTGACAGGTGGTATTGTCGCACTGCACCGTGGTTACAAATTCTAAGGTTACTCGCTATGCCATTTGAACCACTAGTAACGGCAGTGATCGAAACATCGCTCAATACTCTTATTAAGGACGACCCTGAACTGGGTCGTCGTCTTGCTCGTCTGAAAGGTCAGGTTATTCAGGTTCATCTTAAAGAGCTGAACAAAACGCTGACCTTTATCTTTAGTCAGCAGATTGACGTGTTGGCCAATTACGAAGGCCAGCCTGACTGCTATTTGTCTCTTAATCTCTCTGTGCTCCCTGAACTACGTGAACAGTCCAATATCACTCGCTTAATCAAGCAAGATAAATTGGTTCTGGAAGGTGATATTCAGTTGGCGCAGAAATTCTCGCAGCTAATGACTGACTGCAAGCCAGACATTGAAGAGTGGCTGTCGAAAGTGACCGGTGATGTGGTTGCACACACTGTTGTCCGAGGCGCTGCTAATGTAGGCCAATTGATTAAGTCACAAGCGACCAAGCATCAGAACCACATTGCTCAAGTTTTGACTGAAGAGTGGAAAATTGCACCAGCGCCCCTTGAAGTCGCTCACTTCTGTGATCAGGTTGATGAGGTGAAAAGTCAGGCTGCGCGTGTTGAAGCGAAACTTAATCAGTTACTGGAGCGTGCATGACCCTGACTGAGCTGCGTCGCTTATACCGAATTATTCGAGTCCAGTTGGAATACGGACTGGATGAGTTACTGCCAGAGCATCAATTGACCAAAGCACCTCTGCTAGCGCGTAAGAGCCTGTTTTGGATAAAGAACAAACACCCTGATAAGCCACTTGGCGATAGGCTACGTCTCGCTTTGCAAGAGCTTGGGCCGGTATGGATTAAGTTTGGTCAGATGATGTCGACCCGTCGTGACCTGTTTCCTCCTCAAATTGCCGATCCATTAGCTTTACTTCAGGATCAGGTTTCTCCATTTGATGGTCAGCTAGCCAAGGAGCAGATTGAGCAGGCATTAGGTGGCTCGCTTGAAACCTGGTTTGATGATTTTGATATCAAACCGCTTGCTTCTGCGTCTATTGCTCAGGTGCATACCGCCAGGTTGAAATCAACTAACCAAGAAGTGGTATTAAAGGTTATCAGGCCAGATATTCGCCCGGTCATTGATGCAGATCTAAAACTGATGTACCGCATGGCGCGTATAGTCGCCAAAGCGCTTCCTGAAGCACGTCGTTTAAAACCGGTTGAAGTTGTTCGTGAGTACGAGAAAACCTTGCTCGATGAACTGGATCTCAGACGCGAAGCAGCCAACGCTATTCAGTTGCGACGCAACTTCGAAGGCAGTGAAGAATTATACGTCCCTGAAGTTATTACCGACTTCAGTAATGAAACTGTAATGGTTTCTGAGCGAATATACGGCATCCAGGTATCGGACATCGAAGGCTTAAAGGCCAACGGCACTAACATGAAGCTTCTTGCTGAACGTGGTGTTAGCGTGTTCTTTACTCAGGTATTCCGAGATAGTTTCTTCCATGCAGACATGCACCCGGGCAACGTTTTTGTTGAACCACAGCATCCTGAAAATCCTCGCTGGATTGGTCTGGATTGCGGCATCGTTGGTACACTTAATAGTGAAGATAAGCGTTACCTTGCGGAAAACTTTTTGGCCTTCTTCAACCGTGACTACCGCCGTGTAGCGGAGTTACATGTTGAGTCTGGTTGGGTTCCACGTGAAACCAACGTCGATGAGTTTGAGTTTGCTATCCGTATTGTTTGTGAACCAATTTTCGCCAAACCATTGTGCGAAATTTCGTTTGGTCACGTGCTATTGAACCTGTTCAACACTGCACGTCGCTTCAATATGGAAGTTCAGCCTCAGTTAGTGTTGCTGCAGAAAACCTTGCTTTATGTCGAAGGTCTGGGTCGCCAGTTGTATCCGCAACTGGACTTGTGGGAAACCGCTAAACCATTCCTTGAAGAGTGGATGATGAATCAGGTTGGTCCTCAGGCTGTAATCAATGCGGTTAAAGACAGAGCGCCATTCTGGGCAGAGAAACTGCCAGAGTTACCTGAGCTGCTCTATGACAGCTTGCGTCAGGGTAAGATGATGAATCAGCGCATGGATCAGCTATATCAGGGGTATCGTTCCAGCAAGCGTCAGCAAGCGACAGGAAAATTTTTATTTGGTGTTGGTGCCACATTAGTCGTATGCTCGGCAATATTGGTCAACAGCACATATGAGCAACTTTCAATGGTGAGTGCCCTAGGTGGTGTCACATTTTGGTTGCTTAGTTGGCGAGCTTATCGTCAATAGACGTTAAACTCTTGAAATAATTTGTTTAATAAGACCCGAGGTAAAGAGAATGGGTGGTATTAGTATTTGGCAACTTCTGATCATTGCAGTGATCGTTGTTCTACTGTTTGGCACTAAGAAACTACGCGGTATTGGTGGCGATCTTGGTAGCGCTGTAAAAGGCTTTAAGAAAGCAATGAGTGAAGATGAAGCGGCTAAAAAAGACGCTGACTTTGAGCAAAAAAACCTAGAACAGCAGAAAACGGATGCGACTGCTGAAACTAAGAAAGACAAAGAGCAGGCGTAACTCGTGTTTGATATCGGTTTTTGGGAACTGGTATTAATATCTGTCGTTGGGCTGGTGGTTCTTGGTCCTGAGCGTTTGCCTCATGCTATTCGCAGTGTCTCGAAATTTATCGGCGCAGCGAAGAATATGGCAAACAGTGTGAAAGACGAACTTTCACATGAGCTTAAGGTGCAAGAGCTACAAGATAACTTGCGTAAAGCAGAGCAAATGGGAATGGAAGACCTTTCTCCTGAGCTTAAATCTTCAGTTGAACAATTGAAGCAGGCTGCGCAAGATGTACAGCGCCCATATGCGAGCAAAAGCGACTCAGCGTCTAACAAAGCTGAGGCTGTGAATGAGAGTATTGAATCCGTTCCGAGCGCCAATGACTCCACGGAGAAGGTTGAGAGTTTAAATCCTCAGCCATCGCCACAGGCAGATAAAAAAGCCGAATAGTCTCGCATTAGGAGGAGCTGCTGAACTGCAGCTCCTTTTCGATTTTTTTGAGTAGAGGTCTCCATGTCTTCTGTTGAGCAGACACAGCCTTTGATCAGTCACCTGTTGGAGCTAAGAAATCGCTTATTACGAGCCATTCTAGCTGTATTAGTGGTGTTCTTAGGGCTGATCTATTTCTCCAATGATATCTATGAGTTTATCTCTGCACCTTTGGTAGAGCGTTTACCCGAAGGGGCGACGATGATTGCAACTGACGTTGCATCTCCGTTTTTCACCCCACTAAAGCTGACGTTAATCGCGTCTATTTTTGTTGCGGTGCCGTTTATTCTTTATCAAGTATGGGCTTTTGTCGCGCCAGGTTTGTACAAGCATGAACGTAGACTCATCATGCCACTGATGTTCTCGAGCTCACTCTTGTTCTACTGTGGTGTGGCTTTCGCGTATTTTGTGGTATTCCCGTTAGTCTTTGGCTTCTTTACCGCTATCTCACTGGGTGGCGTAGAGTTTGCGACCGACATTGCCAGTTATCTCGATTTTGTTCTGGCGCTGTTTTTGGCGTTTGGTATTGCCTTTGAAGTTCCAGTAGCGATTATTCTGCTGTGTTGGACTGGTGCGACAACGCCGAAAAGCCTCAGCGAGAAACGTCCATACATTGTGGTTGGTGCGTTTGTTGTTGGTATGATGCTGACGCCACCTGATATGATTTCGCAAACCTTACTTGCGATTCCGATGTGTTTACTGTTTGAGGTAGGTTTGTTCTTTGCTCGCTTCTATGTCCGTAAGGACGACACTGACGAGCAGGAAGAAGAAGCGTAATCTTCACGCAGATAAATGAAAAGGCTTGCCATTGGGCAAGCCTTTTTTGTTTACAGAAAGTGGGTGTTAAAGAGCAAACAGCTTCGTTGCATTCTGCGTGGTTAAGCTGTCAACCTGCTCGATACTGATATCACGCAGTTCAGCGATACGCTGAGCGACTAAAGAGGTATAGGCTGGCTCGTTACGCTTACCACGATGAGGTACCGGGGCTAGGTAAGGGCAGTCAGTCTCCAGAATGATGTAGTCCATATCAAGGTGAGGAATCACCTTGTCCATACCACCGTTCTTAAATGTTGAAACACCACCAAGGCCTAAGTGGAAACCAAGGTCATTGATCGCTTTCGCTTCTTCTACACTGCCACCAAAACAGTGGAATACGCCAGACAGTGAACCATCCTGTTCCTGAGCAAGCAGAGTGAGGGTTTCTTCAATTGAATCGCGAGTGTGGATTACTACAGGTAGTTTCATCTCTTTCGCCCAGTTCAACTGGGTGATGAATGCCATCTCCTGCTCTGCTTTGAAGGTCTTGTCCCAGTATAGGTCGATACCTATCTCACCAACCGCGATAAAACGATGTTTCTCAAACCAAGCATGAATAATTTCCAGCGTTTGTTTCACATTACCATCAACGTAACAAGGGTGGAGTCCCATCATAGAGCGACAGATTTGCGGATACTTAGCTTCAGTTGCCAGCATCGGCTCAATCGACTCTAAGTCAATATTAGGTAACAGAATCTTATCAATGCCTTGGTCTAGAGCGCGCTTAACCACGTCGTCGCGGTCTGCATCAAATTCACTGGCATAGATGTGCGCATGAGTATCGATCATGGTAAATCTCTTGGCTAATTAAGTTGTGCCAGTATACGGCAGTGTGAGCATTTGGTCATTTTTTGCATTTTTCTGCTTTGTTGCTAGCGTCACTACCAATGAGTGATATTATGCAATCCAAGCACTTTCACCACACAAGGAGAATAGAGTGTCAGTTTCGATTCAAGGTCAGTTCCCTGGCCGTCGCATGCGCCGTCTGCGCAAGCATGACTTTAGCCGCCGTCTAATGGCTGAAAACCAACTGTCTGTTAACGATCTGATTTACCCGATGTTTATTCTTATGGGTAAAGATCGCCGCGAAACCGTGGAATCCATGCCGGGCATTGAACGTCTATCGATTGATTTGATGTTGGAAGAAGCTCAATACCTTGCTCAGTTGGGAGTGCCTGCGATTGCTCTATTCCCTGTGGTGAATCAGGACGCAAAAAGTATCTGCGCAGCCGAAGCGTACAACCCTGAAGGCTTGGTGCAGCGTGCGGTTCGTTCTTTGAAAGAACATATCCCAGAAATTGGTGTGATTACTGATGTTGCGCTTGACCCGTTCACTACTCATGGTCAGGACGGTATCATCGATGAAGATGGTTACGTACTTAACGATGAAACCACTAAAGTGCTGATTAAGCAGGCGCTATCACACGCAGAAGCTGGTGCAGATGTTGTTGCACCTTCTGACATGATGGATGGTCGTATTGGTGCTATTCGTGAAGCACTAGAGCAAGCTGGTCACATCAACACTCAGATCATGGCTTACTCTGCGAAGTATGCATCATGCTATTATGGCCCATTCCGCGATGCGGTCGGTAGTGCGAGTAATCTGAAAGGTGGTAACAAGAAGAACTACCAAATGGATCCGGCGAATACCGATGAAGCGATTCATGAAGTTGCGATGGACGTTAACGAAGGTGCCGACATGGTTATGGTTAAGCCAGGTATGCCTTACCTAGATATCGTTCGTCGTGTTAAATCTGAGCTACAGGTTCCTACCTTTGCTTACCAAGTTTCTGGTGAGTACGCGATGCACAAAGCGGCCTTCGCTAATGGTTGGTTGCAAGAGCGTGATACGGTTATGGAGTCTCTGCTGTGCTTTAAACGAGCGGGGGCAGATGGCATTCTGACCTATTTTGCTAAAGATGTTGCAGAGTGGCTGGCCGAAGAGAATGCTCAGGCGGCAGAGTACCTTAAAGGTTCTCAACAGTAATCGCGTAGCATTTACTTATTGATTTAAAGGCTGGCATTACGCTGGCCTTTTTTGTTTTCCCGGAGTGAGTTATGACCGTTGTTTGCCGAGAAGGTACCTTGGCTGAGTGCGTTGAGGTCGTTAATGATATTAGCGAGTTTATCCATAAAGAGACCATTAGCAGCTTATCAGAAAGACTGGAAGGTAAGCGCCATCTAATCCAGGTCGCTGAGGAAGAAGGGCAGTTACTTGGTTTTAAGATTGGCTATCAACTTGATCAAGAAACTTTTTATAGTTGGTTTGGCGGAGTGTCGCCGAAGGCAAGAAACAAGGGCGTCGCGCAGAAGTTGTTAGATGTTCAAGAGCGCTGGGTGAAGGAACAAGGCTACCAACAGCTCAAAGTGAAATCGCGAAATCAGTTTCCAGCTATGCTGAGGTTATTACTCAGAAATGGCTATCTAATTGAAAAATTTGAAGAAAAAGACCCACTAGTTGAAAGTCGTATTCATTTCGTCAAATCGTTTTAATCCAGACTAAAAATAAATGAGATTTTTTCTCATTTAGCTGTTGACGCATTAAATGAGAATGGTTATTATTTATCTCGTCTTAGGGAATGAGAGAAGTTCACAAGGACAGTGAGTTACCAAATTCAGAATTGGAGATGGTGATGGCACCGAACTTAATCGAACTTGCACGAGTTCTTTTTGACACGACATTGCTCACATTGCTTCCAGTGTAATTTATAGCTTTATGGCAAAGCAGAGACATTCACCTGAATATGCTTTGACCCCTTTTTGCTAGGCGACATCGAAAGATGTCGCTTTTTTTATGCCTGTAATTTTCCAGCGAACAAAAGGACACCAATAGTCTTTTCCACAGTTAAGGATCGTTATTAGATCGATCTGGTAATGATCGATCTAAATGAATGTTCTTTTATTACAATGGCTTAAATTGTATTTTCTGTTTTTTTGCTAACCTTTCATATCCTGTGGGTAAATTATATAAACAGAGTTATCCACAATTTGACCGGGCGATTGATAAAGGAATGTGCAAATGTGTGAGTTGCTCGCAAAGAGTTAAAATGGATTCACTGACCTAGTCATGGCATCCTAAGCAGATCTTATTTGCATTCTCTTTGGATACGTAAAGACTATGGCTCACATTCCTGATAACCCGTTAATTCTGATTGACGGTTCTTCTTACCTTTATCGCGCATTTCATGCTTATCCGGGCACGATGAGTAATGGTGATATTCCTACTAATGCCGTTTATGGTGTGGTGAATATGTTGCGCAGCATGATGCGTCAATTTGCTTCTGATCGCATCGCTGTGGTTTTTGATGCGAAAGGTAAAACTTTCCGCGATGACATGTATCCAGAGTACAAGGCTAACCGACCACCAATGCCAGATGATCTGCGTTGCCAGATCGAACCTCTGCACAACGTTATTCGAGCAATGGGCCTACCGTTGATCTGTATCCCTGGTGTTGAGGCTGATGATGTCATCGGTACTTTGGCTTACCAAGCGTCACAAGCGGGTATGCCTGTACTTATCAGTACTGGTGATAAAGATATGGCTCAGCTGGTGGATGACAACATCACTTTGATCAATACCATGACTAATGTGGTCATGGATCGTGAAGGAGTGGTTGAGAAGTTTGGTATTCCACCTGAGTTGATCATCGACTATCTCGCGTTAATGGGCGATAAAGTGGATAACATTCCTGGTGTTCCTGGCGTGGGTGATAAGACGGCCACGGCATTGCTGCAAGGGATCGGTGGCATCGATAAGCTTTATGAGAACCTTGATGATATCGCAGGCTTAGGTTTCCGTGGTTCTAAAACCATGGCTAAGAAGTTAGTCGATAACAAAGAGAATGCAGAGCTTTCTTACCAATTGGCGACCATCAAACTTGATGTTGAGCTGGATGAAACACCTGACTCGTTGGTTAAGGCAGAACCTAATAAAGACGAACTGGTTAAGCTCTATGGTCAACTAGTCTTTAAATCTTGGCTAAACGAGCTGCTTGATGGTGGCACAGGTGTCGTGGAATCAGACGAAAAGTCAGGTGCTCAACGTAGTAGTGTATCTGCTGCTTCAGCGCCAGATATGGATACTTCAGCAGTAACCATCGATCGTAGTCAGTATGAGACGATTCTTGATCAGGCGACGTTCAACGCATGGTTAGAGAAACTAAAAGCAGCCGATGTGTTTGCTTTCGATACTGAGACGGACAGCCTTGATTACATGGTTGCCAACTTAGTCGGCTTGTCATTTGCGACCCAAGAGGGTGTGGCAGCGTACGTTCCTGTTGCTCACGATTATCTTGATGCGCCACAGCAGCTTGATCGCGACTGGGTATTAGAGCAGTTAAAGCCTATTCTGGAAGACGATACGCAAGCAAAAGTCGGCCAAAACCTTAAGTACGATGCGAGCGTACTTGCTCGATATGATATCGAATTAAAAGGTATCAAGCATGACACCATGTTGGCGTCTTACGTATACAACAGCGTAGGCGGCAAACACGATATGGATAGTCTGGCACTTCGCTTCCTTCAGCATAGCTGTATCTCATTCGAGCAGATTGCAGGTAAAGGTAAAAAGCAGCTGACTTTCAATCAAATTGAACTGGATGAAGCTTCACCGTACGCGGCAGAAGATGCGGATGTGACACTTCGCCTGCATAACCGCTTGATGGAAAACATCGACCAAGATGAGAAACTTAAAGCTATCTACCAAGATATCGAAGTTCCTCTAGTACCTGTTCTTTCTCGTATCGAACGTACTGGTGTTCTGATTGATGACATGAAGCTGGCAGCACAGTCTCAGGAAATCGCACAGCGTTTAGACGAGCTAGAGCAGAAAGCGTATGAGATTGCTGAGCAAGAGTTCAATATGAACTCTCCGAAACAGCTACAGGCACTGTTATTCGAAAAAATGGGTCTGCCAGTTATTAAGAAGACGCCGTCTGGCACACCTTCAACTAATGAAGAAGTTCTACAAGAACTGGCATTAGATTACCCGTTACCTAAGTTAATTCTTGAGTACCGTGGTCTGGCTAAGCTTAAGTCGACCTACACCGACAAACTGCCGAAGATGATTAACTCTGAGACAGGGCGTGTACATACTTCTTACCATCAGGCTGTTACTGCGACAGGCCGTTTATCATCGACTGATCCTAACTTACAGAACATCCCGATTCGTAATGAAGAAGGTCGTCGTATTCGTCAGGCGTTTGTTGCTCCACATGGCTACAAAATCATGGCGGTCGACTACTCGCAAATTGAGCTGCGTATTATGGCGCACCTATCTGGAGATCAAGCGTTGTTGGATGCCTTCCAGCAAGGTAAAGATATTCACGCTGCCACAGCTGCAGAAATTATGGGTACGACTATCGATCAAGTGAGCTCAGAGCAACGTCGTCGTGCTAAAGCCGTTAACTTTGGTTTGATTTACGGTATGAGTGCATTTGGTCTGGCGAAACAACTGGGTATTCCACGTGGTGAAGCGCAAGACTACATGAACAAGTACTTCGAGCGTTATCCTGGTGTAATGCAGTATATGGAAGATACTCGTAGCGCGGCGGCAGAGCAGGGCTATGTAGAGACTATTTTTGGTCGTCGTCTGCATTTACCTGAAATTAAGTCGCGTAATGGTATGCGTCGTAAAGCGGCAGAGCGTGCAGCGATCAACGCTCCAATGCAGGGTACTGCTGCTGACATCATCAAGAAAGCGATGCTGTTGGTTGACCAATGGATTCAAGCGGAAGGCGATGGTCGCGTAAAACTACTAATGCAGGTTCACGATGAACTGGTATTTGAAGTTCAGGAGTCAGCTTTGACCGAAATTGAAAGTAAAGTACAAGAATTGATGGAGTCTGCAGCTGAACTAGCCGTTCCTCTTGTTGCTGAAGCGGGTCATGGTGACAACTGGGATCAGGCGCACTAGACAAAAAATAGCCAATTTGGTCTAAATATCATGAGCCAGCGCACAAACGCTGGCTTTTTTTTGTCTCAAAAAAAGATAGTGGCAGTCTGGCGATGATGTAGTTAAACAAAAAATTAATGAAAAAAACTTACAAAAGTTGTTTTCATTTCTGACCAATTGTTGTACATTAATCTGCGTAGGGTACAGAGGTAAGATGTTCTATCTTTCAGACCTTTTGTTTCACGTTATTGGATTAGGCTGATTCAGCCGCCCCAGTCAGTTTTTGACTGGGGCGTTTTTTATTGGGCGAAACAAAAATTTATCCCACACTCTTCTGAACACTTTCTTCACCATCCAAACTGCAATTTTCACACTCCTCAATCGACTATCTCGAGTCTGCAGATTCTGTAACTAAGCAAAAATATGTAACTAACTACCAGTCACACTTTGGTTATTTTGAGTGAAAAACCAAAGTAAGATAATGGGTTTTTTAGCCGTAAAGATTGTTGTTTAGTTTATTTTAATCAATAGCTTATTGATAAATCGATGTTTGCCGCTCTAAAAAGAGACGCAACAAAAGGGAGGTTGCTTTGAGGAATGAGATCCCTGATCCTTAGCGCATAATAATTAATAACACCTATTTCTCTCCCGTTGCCCCACCTATAAGGTGGGGCTTTTTATTTTCTGTGCCGAATTTTGGGTATAAAAAACCCCGCCATCTAGGCAGGGTCTGGAATGGTCTTTTGTTCAAACGGACTATTCGTTTTCGCTATCGATGTTCTCTTCATCAACAATTTCGTCAACCATAGCCTCTGCAAGTGCTGGCGCAAACCATTCGTCTAGCTTGCTACGAAGTACGTCAACGCCAATGCCTTTCAGCGATGAGAATGCAGCAACACTTACGTCACCGCCAAAGCCAACTGCATCTTTCTTGATCTTCAGCACCTGAGCTTTACGCGCGCCACTTTTCAGCTTGTCAGCTTTAGTGAGTAGAACCTGAACAGGGATACCACTGTCTACCGCCCAGAAAATCAGCTGTTGGTCGAGGTCTTTCATTGGGTGACGAATATCCATCAGCACCACAAGGCCTTTCAGACATTGGCGCTTCTGTAGGTACTCACCCAGAGACTTTTGCCACTTCTTTTTCATTTCCAGAGGAACTTGTGCAAAGCCATATCCTGGAAGATCGACGATGTGGCAGCCGTCAGTAACTTTAAATAAGTTAATAAGTTGCGTACGACCTGGTGTTTTACTGGTCTTTGCGAGGCTACGTTGGTTAGTCAAGCGATTTAAAGAGCTCGACTTGCCCGCATTGGAGCGTCCAGCAAACGCAACTTCTATACCTTCATCCTCTGGCAAGTGACGAATATCAGGTGCACTAGTGATGAAATGCGTGTTTTGATAATGAATTTTTACGCTCACTGTTAACTCCATCTCGACTTTGTGTAGTCGATTGATTACTTTTTTGTGAAATTGTGTAAAATAACCGTGCTCGGCATAAGGTCGCCTATTGTACCATGAGTGGTACCGGAAGCTTGATAATTATAATGGAATGTCATGAAGAAATTAGCGCTAATCTTGAGTCTTTTAGCCAGCTGCTCTGTGTGGGCCCAAGGCAGCATTGAAGCTGGTAAAGCAAAATCCCAAACATGTGTTGCCTGCCATGGTGCTGACGGCAACAGTCAACTCGCAATGTACCCTAAGCTAGCAGGTCAGCATGCTAAATATATTGAAAAGCAGCTTAAAGATCTGAAACTGGGTATGACTAGTGGTGGTAAGCAAGGTCGTTACGACCCTGTAATGAGTGGCATGGCTATGCCGCTGTCAGAGCAAGATATGAAAGATCTGTCTGCTTACTACGCATCACTACCTATCTCATCGAACTCAACACCTGAAAATGTTGTAGAGAAAGGTAAGGTGCTTTACGCCGCTGGCGATGCTGAGCGTGGTCTAACTGCATGTATTGCGTGTCATGGCCCTCGTGGTAATGGTACTGAGTTGTCTGGCTTCCCTAAGATCTCTGGTCAGCATGCAGATTACATCAAAGCCCAGCTTGAGAAATTCCGTGATAGCAATCGCGCTAACGATATGAACGCTATGATGCGTGATATCGCGAAGAAGCTAACGGATGAAGATATCGATACACTTTCTAAATATGTTGGTGGCCTACACTAAGCCCTACTTATTCGTTCGAGCATATAGTTGTAAAGAAAAAGCCCAGACCTGAGTCTGGGCTTTTTCGTTTGCGTCAGATCACACTAGGCTTCGTGGAGTAATGGATGATCTCTCCCTACTGTTTGTGAGAGATTGTCCATATGTTATGTATTAATTGGCTGATTGTTTTTTGTAAGTGTTTGAAAAATAGAGTAAGAAAAAATCGCAGCAAAAAAAGAGTGATTTATTGTTATTAGAGGATTGTTCAATTAGCTCAGTTCGATAAAGTGTATTCATCGGCAGGACGCTGGTACAGGACATCAGACTAGGAAGTCTCCAAGGACGCAAGTAAAGGATACTTGGTAGTTGCAGAATGGATGCTAGGGTAGGTAGGACACCTACTTGATATGGATGGTCACCTTGTCTAATGGTTTAAGACAATGGAACGGATCAGGCTAAGGATTAGCTCAGGTAGCAGGAAGTAAAAGGAAAGCCAAAACTCACCAGGATGGTGGCAAACAACACTTTTGGCAGGGAAAGCACCAAAAACAAATGGAATATTGATGCACTTAAATAAGTGCAACACAGTTTGGCCGCAAGGCATTTAGAAAGCGATAGAGTTGCTCTATCGCTTTTTTTATTCCTAATTTTCACGAATCGATGATTATTTGCACAATAGTGCTCCACTCTAAGGCGACTTTCTGGTATGTTTCGCATCCCCGTTTGAGGATGGAACAATGCATAACTGCCCCCTTTGTCAAAGCTTGGACAATCAACACTACTATGCAGATAAGCGTCGCGAATATCTTCGCTGTCAGCAGTGTGAGCTTGTTTTCGTTAATCCCGACCACCGTCTGGATGCAAAACAAGAAAAAGCCCACTACGATCTGCATGAGAATGATCCATCGGATGAAGGTTATCGACGCTTTTTATCGCGGGTTGCTGACCCCATATTAGAGCGTATTGAGCCAAGTTCTCACGGAATTGATTTTGGTTGTGGCCCGGGACCAACATTATCCTTGATGTTGCAAGAACAGGGGCACGCCATGAGTTTGTACGATATTTACTATCACCCAGATACAAAGGTGCTAGATAACACGTATGACTTTATGACTGCCACAGAAGTAATAGAGCACTTATATCAGCCTAACCAAGTGTGGCAGCAATGGTTGAATTTAGTTAAGCCAGGTGGCTGGATTGGTCTTATGACCAAGATGGTCATTGATGTTGAAGCGTTTGCCACATGGCACTATAAAAATGACCCAACGCATGTGGTCTTTTTTAGCCGCAATACGTTTCGCTATCTGGCAGAGCGGGATCAGCTCGAGCTTGAATTTATTGGTAATGATGTAATTTTACTAAGGAAAGCCCAGTAATGAGCCGTAGTAAGAAAACGAGATCAGGTGGTCACAGCGATGTAATCGTTGTACGTAACCGTACTCAGTCAGACGTTGAAGGACGTCTACGTAAGAAAGACAAAAAGCGCAAAGGTCTTAAGACAGGTAACCGTAACTCAGATGCTAAGCAGCAAAAGGCGCAAACAGCGGGTCAAGCGCGTGACCCACGTCTGGGCAGCAAGAAAAAGATCCCTTTGATTGTCGAGCCACAGAAGAAGCTAAGTAAATCTGAACGCCGTCTAAGTGCTGAACAAGAACTTGAGATGCTAGAAAATGATGCGCAACTGAACGTATTGCTTGATCGCATTGATGAAGGTGAGAACCTGGGTGCCGGTCTACAGAAATACGTTGATGAAAAACTTGCGCGCATTGAAGTTCTGATGAAGCAGCTTGGTATTTACGATGATGAAGAGTCAGAGCCACAAGCTGAAGCTCCGGCAATGACTGAGTCACGTAGTAAATCACATTCAGACGAAGACTTATTGTCTCAGTTTGAAGATATGGATTTGGACCAATTTAAAGGATAAATGAGTCAATGAATGTAACCTTATTAGCCATCGCTGGCGGAGTGATTGTTCTCGGCCTGGCATCATATGCGGGTTACCTTCTGCTCAAGCTTAAGAAGCAAAAGGAATTGCAATTGCAGCACCAAAAGCTGGCAATTGAAAAACGTAATGCCAACATTTTTGAAAGCGTCCACGTCCTTTGCTTAGCAGGTATTCAAGAGCAGTGTGACCTATCAGAGATCAGTATCCGTCTCTACAACATCATGGACTATGTTCAGGGTGAAGACAGGGTAGATTTTGACAAAGAGTATCCGGCAACATCTGAGCTGTTCCATATTGTGAAAGATATGGCGCGTGGTGAAGAACGTCAGAAGCTTGCAAAACAAGATCGCATGAAACAAAACCTTGAGCGTCATAAAGCAGAGTCTCGTCTTCAACAAGCGATCGTTGAAGAGCTGAAGCAACTGCAGAAAAAGGTTCAACCGCTGAACAATCAGATCAACATTCAAATGATCTAGATTGGCATTACAACTCGATCACCTATCCTTAAAGGGTAGTGATCGGGTTATCAATTCTGAGCATTGCCACTCAAAATGCAGCCTGTCCCCCGACGACTATCATCTAGGTGTGGCAAAATAGCCTGCTAACTACAATGGCTTCAATAGCCAAATTAAGTATTACAGCCCAAACGGAACTACCATCATGTCGCAGCCTGTCGTCGCAAGCCAACAAATTGTCTGGGATCAAGCCGTACTTGATAAGTACAACTACTCTGGTCCTCGTTATACCTCATACCCAACAGCGTTGGAGTTTCATGAGGCTTTTACTGTCGCTGACTACGATATGGCTTGTACGCAGTACCCTGAACGTCCTCTGTCGCTATACATCCATATCCCTTTCTGTCACAAGCTTTGTTACTACTGTGGCTGTAATAAGGTGATTACTCGACATGCTCATAAAGCCGATGAGTACCTGGATGTTCTAGAGTTAGAAATTCGCACCCGTGCGGCACTGCTGCAAGGACGAAAAGTCACTCAGCTGCACTTTGGCGGTGGTACGCCAACCTTCTTAACTAAAGCGCAAATCAGCCGTTTGATGGCAATTCTCCGTGGTGAGTTCTTCTTTGAAGGTGATGCTGAAATCAGTATTGAAGTCGACCCACGTGAAATTGAACTGGATATGCTTGACCACTTGCGTGGTGAAGGTTTTAACCGTTTGAGTATCGGTGTTCAGGACTTCAATAAAGAAGTTCAGAAACTGGTTAACCGTGAGCAGGACGAAGAGTTTATCTTTGCTATGGTTGAACGTGCCAAACAGCTTGGTTTCCGTTCGACTAACCTGGACCTTATCTATGGTCTGCCAAAGCAAACTAAACAGTCATTTGCAGAGACGCTTAAGCAAGTCCTTGAGATGAAGCCGGGCCGTTTATCTGTGTTTAACTATGCTCATATGCCTCAACTTTTTGCCGCTCAGCGCAAAATCAAAGATGAAGATCTGCCAGTGGCTGAAGAGAAAATGGCGATCCTGCAAGACACCATTGCGACACTGACTAATGCTGAGTATCAGTTCATCGGTATGGATCACTTTGCTCAGCCTGATGATGAGTTAGCGGTTGCTCAGCGTAACGGTGTGCTACACAGAAACTTCCAGGGCTACACTACTCAAGGTGAAGCTGACCTAGTTGGTTTTGGTGTGTCGGCTATCTCTATGATTGGTGACGCCTACGCTCAGAACCAAAAAGAGCTTAAAAAATACTATGCGCAGGTTAATGACCAGCGTCATGCTTTATGGAAAGGTGTTGCTCTTGATAGTGATGACTTACTACGACGTGAAGTTATCAAGCAGCTTATCTGTAACTTTAAGCTAGATAAGACAAAGATTGAGTCTGAGTTTAAGGTAGCCTTTAACGACTACTTTAAAGAAGATTTAGAGCTGCTTCAGACCTTCATTAATGATGAATTAGTTGAAGTGGATGATAAAGAAATTCGCGTTACATTGCGTGGTCGCCTGCTGATTCGTAACATCTGTATGTGCTTCGATAAGTACCTGAGAGCCAAGGCGAGACAGCAGCAATTCTCTCGCGTTATCTAGATTATCGTCATAGTTGAAAATGGCACCAATATATAAAAGCCACCTTATCGGTGGCTTTTTGCGATTTGGAGCTTAGGGAGCAATATAGGTATCGTGAGCGGTATCCCATAACGCTTTGACCAGTGGGTTATCTAGCTGAGAGCGTTTGCAACACACGCCAAGCTTAAAAGGCTTAATCGAAGCGACTTTAAGACGTTGAATCTTCTCTTTAACCGGGCTGTTATTGATGACTACGTCGGGTGCAATGCCGACACCACAGCCCAATGCCACCATACTGACAATCGCCTCATGACCTGAAACTTGTGCGTAAATGGTTGGCTTAATCTTCATTGCCTTAAACCAAGCATTGGCGCGCTCTCGTGCGGTACCTGATTCCGGAACGATAAACGGAATCGAAGACCAGTCTGGCTTATCCTTCTGTAGCTCCTCAGCAAAATTACTTACTCCAACTGGCGCGATAACAGAAAGAGGGATTTCACTAATCGTTTCGAACTCTATACGTGCAGGTAGTTGTTCAGGTTGAGCAGAGATAGCGATATCGACTTCATCCGCGAGGACTTTTTCAATAGCCTGAGCCGGGTCGCCAGTAGAGAGTTTAAATTCGATAAACGGGTGTTGCAGGCGAAACTCAGATAGCAGTTCTGGCAGATGACTATAGCTTGCAGTAACGGAACAGAATAAGCGTATTTCCCCTTTTAGCTCCTGATCATGACCTTTTAGCTGAGCATTATAGTTTTGCCACTCAGCAAGAATCTTCAGGGCTACCGGCAAGAGTTTTTTGGCTGCTGGTGTTAGCTCGACACTTCGGTTGTCGCGCACAAACAAAACCTGTGCGGTATCACCCTCCAGTTTCTGTATCTGACGACTGAGCGCAGAAGGGCTGATATGCATTGCAGAGGCAGTCTTAGCAAAGCTTTTACTATCACACAGATGAATGAACAACTGCAGACACTTAATGTTCATGAAATGGTCACATCCTTGTTGCATTAATTGCAATTACTAATTGTGAATATATCACTTTAAGCAACGGAATGTCTGTTTTAGTATGAACTCATTCGGTACAGAGCTACCGACCTCAACGGAAAAATTCTTTTAAGGAGCGCCCAATGGCTAACTATTTCAATACTTTAAACCTACGCGAGCAGCTAGACCAACTAGGTCGTTGTCGTTTCATGGACCGCAGCGAATTCGCAACTGAAGCGGATTACCTGAAAGGTAAAAAAGTCGTTATCGTTGGTTGTGGTGCTCAGGGCCTGAACCAAGGTCTGAACATGCGTGACTCTGGCCTTAACGTAGCATATGCACTGCGTCAGGCAGCAATTGACGAGCAACGTCAATCATACAAGAACGCAAAAGAAAACGGTTTTGAAGTAGACAGCTACGAAAAGCTAATCCCAGAAGCAGATCTAGTTATCAACCTGACTCCAGACAAGCAGCACACTAACGTAGTTGAAACGGTAATGCCGCTAATGAAAGAAGGCGCTGCACTAGGTTACTCACACGGCTTCAACGTTGTTGAAGAAGGCATGCAAATCCGTAAAGACCTAACGGTTGTAATGGTTGCGCCTAAGTGTCCAGGTACCGAAGTACGTGAAGAGTACAAGCGTGGTTTCGGTGTTCCTACACTAATCGCTGTTCACCCAGAAAACGATCCAAAAGGTGAAGGCTGGGATATCGCTAAAGCATGGGCAGCTGGTACAGGCGGCCACCGCGCAGGTTGTCTAGAGTCTTCATTCGTAGCAGAAGTTAAATCTGACCTGATGGGTGAGCAAACTATCCTATGTGGCATGCTACAAGCGGGCTCTATCGTTTCTTACGAGAAGATGATTGCTGACGGCATTGACCCAAGCTATGCAGGTAAACTTCTACAATACGGTTGGGAAACCATCACAGAAGCACTGAAGTTCGGTGGCATCACGCATATGATGGATCGTCTGTCTAACCCAGCAAAAATCAAAGCATTCGAGCTGTCTGAAGAGTTGAAAGACCTAATGCGTCCGCTTTACAACAAGCACATGGATGACATCATCACAGGTGAGTTCTCAAGCACTATGATGGCAGACTGGGCGAACGACGATGCAAACCTACTAGGCTGGCGTGCAGAGACTGGTGAAACAGCATTCGAAAACTACCCAGCAGGTGATGTAGAAATCGCAGAGCAAGAGTACTTCGACAACGGTATCCTAATGGTTGCAATGGTTCGTGCAGGCGTTGAGCTAGCATTCGAAGCTATGACAGCATCAGGCATCATCGATGAGTCAGCGTACTACGAGTCACTACACGAGCTACCACTAATCGCAAACACAGTAGCACGTAAGCGTCTATACGAAATGAACGTAGTAATCTCAGATACAGCTGAATACGGTAACTACCTATTCGCTAACGTAGCAACTCCGCTACTACGTGAGAAGTTCATGCCTTCAGTTGGTACTGACGTTATCGGTAAAGGTCTAGGTGAAGAATCTAACCAAGTTGACAACGCGACGCTAATCGCTGTGAACGAAACTATCCGTAACCACCCAGTAGAGTACATCGGTGAAGAGCTACGTGGTTACATGACAGATATGAAGCGTATCGCCGTAGGTGGCTAATTACTTGTCTTAAGGTTCCATTTCGGTGTCGAAGCCTTAATTTCAAGTAATTCACTAATCTAGATAACAGATTAGTAAAAACTCCAGACAGACTGGAGTAATAAATACAAAACAAACACAACATCTAATTGAAAAGGCTTGGTCGCCGTTGACCAAGCCTTTTTTGTGTCTGGGGAATAGCCGAAGGTATAGCTTAGCGTCTGCTGTGGTTATTGAGCCAGCAAAAGAAAAGGGCTGACGCAGTGCGCCAACCCTTGAATCTTATCGCTTGTATAAAGCGTTTATTTGTCTGCCAGCTTCTCTTCCAGCTCCGCCAGCTTCTGCTCCATTTCGGTCAGCTTTTGGCGAGTACGCAGCAGTACTTGAGTTTGCACATCAAACTCTTCACGGCTAACGACATCCAGCTTATTCAGCTGGCCTTGGATGACTTGGCGAACTTTCTGATCAACGTCTGCACCAAGTTCTTTGACCGGTGCTGGCATTGAATCATGTATCTGTTTAGCAATTTGCTCTAGTTTCTTTGGGTCAAACATGTGACGAAAACTCCTGTCTCTATTGTTTGTATTCTATGTAATTGGTACCGGAAAGTCGCTACTTCGATAGTAAAAATTCGAAGCGGCTAGTGGCAAATCGAAACCAATAAAAAAGGCCACCGAAGTGGCCTTTTGGCAAACGTTGAGTTTAGCTGTTGTCAGATAACTGACGTTGCGCCGCTTTTGCTTCGTCAACACGGGCCAGCTTTTCCAAGTCTTTGTCTTCAACAAACACTGGTAGTGGCTTGTGTTTCTCAGCTAGGTAGCTGTAGATAACTGGCAGTACGAACAGGGTAAACAGAGTACCAATCGCCAGACCAGCAACGATTACGATACCGATACTAAAGCGCTGAGCGGCACCTGCGCCCGTTGCGTACATCAGTGGGATCAGACCTGCAATCATCGCCGCAGTCGTCATCAGGATAGGACGTAGACGAACTTTCGCCGCTTCCATGACCGCTTCTGTCTTACCGAGTTTGTTGTGTAGCTGCTCTTCTTTGGCAACCTCACAGATCAAGATACCGTGCTTAGTAATCAAACCAACCAAGGTGATCAGACCGACCTGAGAGTAGATGTTCATTGAGGCTGCGCCCCATGCCAGAGCTATCAAAGCACCACAGATCGCCAGCGGTACGGAAACCATGATAACGATTGGGTCTTTGAGTGATTCAAACTGAATCGCCAGAACCAAGAAGATGATCGCCAGTGCCAGACCAAATGTTGCGTACAGTGCGCTACCTTCTGTCACATACTGACGAGCTTCACCCATGTAATCATGGTTGTAACCGTTTGGCAGTTTTTCAGTCGCAATACTTTCGAGCCAGTTTACAGCATCACCCATGGCTGTGCCTGGTGCATTTACAGCACCAATGGTAGCTGAATTCAGCTGGTTGAAGTGTGGCAGTGAGCGTGGCTCAGCGACAACATCAATGGTGATCAGGCTACCCAGTGGAACCGCACGGTTGTCTGCAGCACGCACGTAGTAGTTGTTCATCGATTCAGGGTTAAGACGCCATTTACGCTCGACCTGAGGG